>Ga0307508_10000820_pt1 | contig 36285 bp, 31 predicted proteins | sample 9_EM_MG_FD_203089 | JGI IMG/M metagenome (GOLD analysis project Ga0307508, IMG submission 203089) | Populus trichocarpa ectomycorrhiza microbial communities from riparian zone in the Pacific Northwest, United States - 9_EM | ecosystem: Host-associated > Plants > Roots > Unclassified | place...
CGGGCCGGCCGTACGGCAGGACCGCGGTGCGGATCATCTCCCACTTGGTGGCGCCGAGGGCGAGCGCCGCCTCCTCGTTCATCCCCGGAGTCTGCTGGAAGACCTCGCGGGAGAGCGAGGTGACGATCGGCAACACCATGATCGCCAGGACCAGGCTGCCCAGCAGGATCGAGCGGCCGAAGGGGCCGTCGCCGCCGAAGATCGGCAGCCAATGGAAGTAGTGGTTGAGCCACACCGAGAAGTCACGCACCGGATTGAGGAAGACGTCGCGGCCCCAGAGGCCGAAGACGACACTCGGCACGGCGGCGAGCAGGTCGATGACGAACCCGAGCGGCGTTGCCAGGCGCCGAGGCGCGTAGTGCGACAGGAAGAGCGCGATGCCCAGCGCGACGGGCACGGCGACGAGCAGCGCGATGAACGAGGTCAGCACGGTGCCGAAGGCCAGTGCCGCGATGCCGAATTTCGGCACGGTGTCGTTCGGGAACCATTCCTTGTCGGTCAGGAAGTTCCCCTTGTCGACCCGCAGCGCCGGAACGGCCTTCGAGATCAGGAAGATCGCGATGGCGATGATGATGACCAGCACCATCGCGCCGGCGGCGGTGGAGAGGGCGCGGAACCCGCTCTCCATCGAGAATCGGGCCTTTCGGGCGAGGGCGCCACCGCCGCCGATCGGAGGTTCTTCGTAACTACTCGGCGAAACGCCTCTGCCGGCGGACCGGGCGTGACGTCCTGTCACACCCGGGCCGCCGGCTTCGGCGTTCGTCGAGCGGGAGGGGTAGTCACCCATCTACTCGCTCGCTGTCGTCTAGGAGGGGTTGACGAACTTTGGGTCAGGAAATCGAGGCGACCGCGGTCTCCACCTTGGTCCGGATGGAGTCCGGCAGCGGGGCGTAGCCGAGGTCCGAGAGGGCGGACTGGCCGGCGGTGCCGACCGTGTACTTCAGGAAGGCCTTGATGTCGGCGGCCTTCGCGCTGCCCTTGCTGCAGGCGATCTCGTAGGTGACCAGGACGATCGGGTACGCGCCCGGCGCCGTCGTCGCGTAGTCGATGTCCATCGAGAGGTTGTTGCCGGTGCCGACGACCTTGGCGCCCGCGATGGTCTTGCCGGCGCTGTCACCGGTCAGCTCGGTGAACTCGCCGGCGCCGTTCTTGATCTTCGCCATCTTCAGGCTGCTGTTCTGGGCGAACGACAGCTCGACGTACGCGAGGGTGCCCGGGGTGCTCTTGACCTGGCTGGCCACGCCGTCGGAGCCCTTCGCGCCGGTGCCGCCCGGCGCCTTCCACGCCTTGGCGTGGTCGAAGGTCCAGTCGGTGGCGGCGGACTTGCTCAGGTACTTCGTGAAGTTGTCGGTGGTGCCCGACTCGTCCGAGCGGTGCACCGTCTGGATCGCGGTCGACGGCAGCTTCACGCCGGCGTTCAGGGCGGCGATCGCCGGGTCGTCCCACTTGGTGATCTTGCCAGCGAAGATCTTGGCGAGCGTGGACGCATCGAACTGCAGGCTGTCAACGCCGTCGACGTTGAAGACGACCGCGATCGGGCCGATCACCATCGGAAGGTTGAGCGCCGTGCCACCGGCACACTTGGCGTCGGCCTGGCCCTGCTCGGAGTCGGCCTTGAGGTACGAGTCCGAGCCGGCGAAGTCGGCGGTGCCGGCGATGAACGCCTGGACGCCCGCGCCCGAGCCGGTGCCCTGGTAGTCAATCTTGGCGCTGGAGCACTGCGCCTGGTAGTTCTTGATCCACTCAGCCATGGCGTTCTTCTGGGCCGACGAGCCCTGCGCCGTCAGGCTTCCGGTGCCACAGCTGCCGGCCGCGGCGGAGCCAGTAGCCCCGCCAGCCGCCGGCGTGGTGTTGTCCGAGCCGCACGCGGCGAGCGCGAGCGTCGCAGTCAAAGCAATGCCGGCCAGGTAACCGGACCGCTGGAGCTTCACAATTGTCCCTTCGAGGTAAGTACAGCCGGTCTCTCACCGGCACACGGGCAAACTATGAGTCCGAGGTAGCCGGATAACCGGGCACACGTGAACGCGCGGTGAACACGTATTCCCGTAGAGATGGCTTTGGACTGAGCCGAAGTTGTCCGTTGCGTGAACCTCGCGGCCGGCGCCCGAAATAACGGATAAGAACACCCAGGGTTTATCCGGCCGAGACGCGGCCTTGTCCGTCCCGTGACGCACCCGACGGCTCCAGGCAATGGCCGTCTACGGCCCTCGGACGCGCGAACTCGTCCTTCGCCTCGCCGCGGAAGTCAGTCGCGCTGGTAGTTGACGTCTGCCTGGTGGATTTCGAAGGCGAAACGGCGGTATAGGGCGACCGCGGCCCCGTTCGACTCGTCGACGTAGAGCATGGCCTCGGTCAGGCCGGCGGCCGATAGATGGCGTAGGCCGGCGACGGTCAGGGCGGCGCCCAGCCCACGCCGGTGGCCCGCCGGGTCGACGCCGAGCACGTAGACCTCGCCGATCGCCGGATCGGGGCCGGCCGGTGGGTGGACCTTGGTCCAGTGGAAGCCGAGCAGGGTGTCCTCGACGTCGACGGCCAGCAGGAAGCCCGCCGGGTCGAACCACGGCTCCGCCTCGCGCAGCCGCAGGTCGTCGATGGTCCAGCGGCCCTGCTCGGGGTGGTGCGCGAAGGCCCGGGCGTTCACCGCGAGCCACGCCTGCTCGTCGTGGCCCGGTCGGAAGCCGCGCAGGGCCACGCCGTCCGGGAGCGGGATGTCGGGCAGCGCCGCCGACAACGGCCGGCGCATCTGCCAGAGAACGCGTGCCCGGGCGAAGCCGTTCTTCACGGCGAAGGCGTGCGCGCCGGGCTCGTCGCCGTGGGCCCAGAAGCGCATCGGGCCGTCGCCGGCCGCGGTGAGCAGCCCGGTGCCGTGCCCCCGCCGGCGGTGGCGCGGATGCACGACGAGCTCACCCGCCGGACCCTCCGGGTCGGCGCGGTCCAGGAACGCGTAGCCGGCCAGGGCGCCGTCGCCGGCAAGAGACCTCAGGTGTACGCCGCCGGCCGGGTCTCCGCTCCCGCGGACGCGCAGCACCACGTCCTCGGAGAGGGGATAGACGCCGTCGGCCTCGCCGGCCGCGGCCGCCAGGGCGAGAACCTCGTCGATCTCGGACGCGGACAGCCGGTCCGCGATGCGAACCGGCTGTGCCTGCGTCATCGAATGGTCGTTCAGACCGGGAGCGAGACCGGCTCGTTGTCGGGCAGTTGGCGGCCCGAGGGCGGGACCACGAACTTGTAGCCCACCTGGCGAACCGTGCCGATCATCGACTCGTACTCCGAGCCGAGCTTGGCGCGCAAGCGCCGCACGTGCACGTCCACCGTGCGCGTGCCACCGAAGTAGTCGTAGCCCCAGACCTCGCGCAGCAGCTGGTCGCGGGTGAAGACCCGGCCCGGGTGCTGGGCGAGGAACTTCAGCAGCTCGAACTCCTTGTAGGTGAGGTCGAGCGGGCGGCCCTTGAGCTTCGCCGCATACGTATCTGGGTCGATGTTGAGCTCGCCGGCCCGGATCGAGCCGCCGGCGCCCGCCGTCGCGTTGCTGAGCCGGCCGACGCTCAGGCGCAGCCGCGCCTCGACCTCGGCGGGACCCGCGCTGGCCAGGATGACGTCGTCGACACCCCAGTCGGCGTTGAGCGCGATCAGCCCGGCCTCGGTGACAACCGCCATGAGCGGAACGCCGATGCCGGTGGCGTGCAGCATGCGGCACGTGGCGCGTGCCTCGGAGAGCTCGGAGCGCGCGTCGACGAGCACCGCGTCGGGGCTCGGCCCTGACACCAGGGTCCGCACGTCGCGGGGGGCGGTGCGCACGGAGTGGGGCAGCAGGTCAAGCGCGGGCAACACGGCAGAAGGCTCTCCCGCACGTGCCGTCACCAACAGAAGGATTTCCACACTCACCTCCGTCCTTGCGGCGCGAGGCCGCTCGGGTGACCCGGCTGCACGATGAGACGTTTGCGCAGCCGGCGGACTGTCCCGGCGTCACCGACGGGTGGGCTGGGGTTACCCTAACTGATGGATCTGCCCGATCGCCCTCATCGCGTGGCCAAGTGATGTAGTGAACGCGCCGAAGGTAGCCGAACGGCCCATTCGTAACCAGCCTTTTACCCGAGTGTTGCTTTGCGCGCGCCGAAGATTAGGGCTCGACGCCCTGGTCTGGCACCATCGCAGGCGTGTTCCCCTCCATGCCGCAGGACGACTGGGACGCCGAGGCGTCGCGCGACATCGCGCGCTCGGCGCCGGGCAAGCCGCCGGCCGGATTCTTCGGGGCCGTGCCCGACGCCGAGCCGCGCGCCGGCCACCGGGCCGGCAAGGAGGGCAGCACCCGCGAGGTCGAGGACGAGGCTGCCGAGGACGAGGAAGAGCTCGAGGAGATCGAGGTCGTCCCGGTCCGCCGGCAGCTGGCGCTGGCGATCGCGGTCTTCGCCGGCCTGCTCGGCCTCGGCATCATTCTCGGGGCGCAGACCTCCGCGCCCGACTCTCGCGTGCCGTACGCGATCGTGCTCTTCGGGATTCAGCTGCTCTTCCTGCTCGCCTGGACCATGGCGCTGCGCCCGCCGGCGGCCGGCGCCACGGCCGGCGTGTGCGTGGCGGTCGCGCTCGTCGCGGACTACCAGGCCGTCACCAGCGCGAGTCCGGGGCTGGCGCCGCTGATCTACGTGGCGCTCGGCGGTTTCGTGGCGGCGCTGATCGGCCAGCTGTTCCGGGCCGAGGACCGGGCCCGGGTCGGCGACTCCTGGCGGACCACCCTGGTGATCGTGCTGGGCGTGGTCGCGTACGCGATCCCGGCCGTGCTCACCCGCCAGCCGCTCGGCACGCAGACCATGATGCTCGCCGCCGCGGCGGCGGGGGTGGCGCTGCTGGTCGCCCGCCTGACCGACTCGATCTTCCCGAGGCCGCGGATCGCGCCGCAGGTGCCGCGGGGCGCGACCGGCGTGGTGCTGGGCGCGATGCTGGGCACGCTCGGCGCGGCCGCCCTGGGCAGCGTGTTGGTGCTGCCGTTCACCCCGGCCAAGGGCGCGGTGATCGGCCTGATCGCGGCGGTGGTGGCCAACCTCGTCGACCTGGCGGTCAACTTCGGCGAGGCGGGGCGCACGCTCGCCGGCGACGCACCGACCTTCTGGGTGTCCCGGCACATGCAGGGCCCGCTGGGCGCGTTCGCCCTGGTCGCACCCGTCACGTACGCGTTGACGCACTGGTACATGTCGTAACGACCGGTCTTACTGTTTCGGGCGACGGTCGATCGGGGCATGTACGGTCCTCGAACAGCGAGCGCAAGGAGGATCAGTGGCCGAGGTGTACGGAACCCCCAGCCGCCCGCGACGGAGATGGGGACGGCGCCTGTTGATCGTGTTCATCGTCCTGCTGGTCATCGTCGGCGTGATCCTGGCGGTGGCCGACCGGGTCGGCCTGTCCTACGCCGAGCGCATGATCGGCGACAAGGTCGCCGCGCAGGTCTCCGCCCAGAAGGCGACCAGCGACCAGCCCGAAGTCACGATCGTGGGCTTCCCCTTCCTGACCCAGGTGGCCGCGGGCAAGTACCACGAGGTCAAGATCGAGCTGGCGAACTTCAGCGCGCCGGCGAACGGGCGAACACTCAAGCTCCCCCTGCTCGACGTGCGCGCCCAGGACGTGCGGGCGCCGTTGAGCGCGCTGCGCTCCGGCGGCAGCATCGTGGCGACCACGGTGACCGGCACCGGCACGATCGACTACACCCAGCTCGCCACCCTGATCGGCCAGCGCGACCTCAAGCTCACCGAGAAGGACGGCAAGCTCACCGGGTCGCTGCCGGTTAGCCTGCTCGGGCAGACCTTCGAGGTCACCGGAACCGCGGCGCTGAGCGTCAGCAAGGGCGCCCTGCAGGTACGCGTCTCCGACGTCACCACGGGCAACGCGCCCGACGCCGCCCTCGTCCGCAACCTGATCAACACGTACGTGAAGAGCCTCGGCGTCAGTTTCAAGCTCCCGACGCTGCCGCTGCGCCTGACCGTGGAGAGTCTGCAGCCGCAGCCGAACGGCCTGACCTTCACCGCCGCCGCGCACGACGTGACGTTCGCCGCCGGCGGCCTGTGACGGCGGACTCGTTCCCGGATCGTGGTCCGCCCTGTTTCCAGCTCGTGAACCGCTGGTAGGGTCGGTCCTATGAGCCTGTTGCTCACCAAAAGGCGTGCGGTCGACCTGTGCCGCATGGCCGCCTGCCTGTGTCGCCCCGTCATTTGACGGGGCCACTCGTGCTGAGCACCTTCTAGCTCTGCCGCCTGGCACCGTCGCACAGCCCCGAGATCCGTCTATCCATGGGTCCCGCGCGGGGTGCGACACCAACCTCCGTGCGCTGACTCTCCCAACTCTCACCTATCAAAGGGAGTGAACCGATGAGTCGCGACACCGCACTCGTTTCGGCCGACTGGGCCGAGAAGAACCTCGACACGCCAGGTGTCGTCTTCGTCGAGGTCGACGAAGACACCACCGCCTACGACGGCGGCCACATCCCGGGCGCCGTCAAGATCGACTGGAAGAAGGACCTGCAGGACCCGGTCCGGCGCGATTTCGTCAGCCGAGAGCAGTTCTCCGCGCTGCTCTCCGAGCGCGGCATCGCCAACAACGACACCGTCATCCTCTATGGCGGCAACAACAACTGGTTCGCGGCGTACGCGTACTGGTACTTCAAGCTTTACGGCCACGGCGACGTGAAGCTGCTCGACGGCGGCCGCAAGAAGTGGGAGCTCGACGCCCGGCCGTATTCGAAGGACGTGCCGGCCCGCGCGAAGACCAGCTACTCGGCCGTTGCGCCCGACCTGTCGATCCGCGCCTTCCGCGACGAGGTCGTGCAGGCGATCGGCGCGAAGAACCTCGTCGACGTGCGCAGCCCGGATGAGTACGCGGGCCGCCTGCTCGCACCGGCCCACCTGCCGCAGGAGCAGTCGCAGCGGGCCGGCCACATCCCCACGGCGATCAGCGTGCCGTGGAGCAAGGCCGCGAACGAGGACGGCACCTTCAAGTCGGACGACGATCTCACCAAGATCTACGGCGAGGCCGGCCTCGACGGCAGCAAGGACACCATCGCGTACTGCCGGATCGGCGAGCGCTCCTCGCACACCTGGTTCGTGCTCAAGGAGCTCCTCGGCCAGCAGAACGTGAAGAACTACGACGGCTCCTGGACCGAGTACGGCTCGCTCATCGCCGTGCCGATCGCGCTCGGCGACACCCCCGGGGAGGCGTGACATGACCTCCCCCGCCAACATCGCGGCCGGCTGCGCCGCACCGGACCAGTCGGCGCCCCTCCCCGCCGGCGTGGACCTGGAAAAGGAAACCGTGATCACCGGCATCGTGAGCACCGCCGAGGGTGAGGTGGTCGGCGGCGCGTACGTCCGGCTGCTCGACTCCTCCGGCGAGTTCACCGCCGAGGTCGTGGCGTCGCCCGCGGGCGTGTTCCGGTTCTTTGCCGCGCCGGGGTCGTGGACCCTGCGGGCGCTGAGCCGGCTCGGCAACGGCGAGCTGGCCGTCGACGCCACCCGCGGCGTCAACGAGGTGGCGCTCAGCGTCGCCGCCGGCTAATCGTCTACATCGCTCACGCTCTGTTGCGCTGAAGGGCGGGATCCCTCGGGATCCCGCCCTTCGCGTCTGTCCGGGCCCGGTCAGGCCGGGACTTCGCCCGCGAGGACCACGACGGCGTCGGGCGGGATCTCCGGGCGCCGGCGGGCGAGGCGGCGCACGGCGGTGTTGAGTACGGCGATCACGGGCACCGCCACGAGCGCGCCGATGATGCCGGCCAGCACCACGCCGGACGCGATCCCGATGATCACGACGAGCGGGTGTATCGCCACCGCCCGGCCCATGATCAGCGGTTGCAGCAGGTGACCCTCCACCTGCTGGACCAGGATCACCGCGCCGAGCACGATCAGCGAGATCACCCAGCCCTGATCCACCAGCGCGACCAGCACGGCCACCGCGCCGGAGACGCTGGCGCCGACGATCGGGATGAACGCGCCCAGGAAGACCAGCGCGGCCAGCGGAAACGGGAACGGGATCTTGAGTACCACCAGCGCGATGCCGATGCCGAGCGCGTCGATGAAGGCGACCAGCACCGTGGCCCGCACGTAGGAGCCCAGGGTCGACCAGGCCGCGTCACCGGCGTCGGCGAGCGACCAGCGCGCGTTCACCGGGAAGAGCCGGACGATGAACCGCCAGATCTTGCGGCCGTCGCGCAGGAAGAAGAACGTCGAGAAGAGCACCAGGAGCATGCCGGTGATCAGCTCGAAGAGCGTGGCCGCGGTGGCGATGCCGGTCGAGGTGAGCGCCGCGGTGTTCGAGTTGACCCAGTTCTGCGCGTTGTCGATGGCCTGGTTGACCTGGGCGTCGGACAGACGCAGCGGGCCGGTCTTGGCCCACTGCTGGATCTGGCGCACGCCGTCGCTGGTCTTGTCGGTGAGCTCCGGCAGCCCGGCGATGAACTGGTTGATGACCAGGGTCAGGGTGCCCGCGACCGCGCCGATGCCACAGATCAGCACCAGGAAGGTGGCCAGCGACCGGGGCAGCCGCAGGCGGAACAGCCAGCCGACCGCCGGCGCGAGCAGGGCCGAGAGCAGCAGGGCGATCGACAGCGGGATCACCACGATGCTGATCAGGTTGATGAAGCGCAGCATCGCCCAGCCGACCAGCCCGACCACGATCAGCCGCCAGCTCCAGGCGGCGGCGATCCGCAGCGAGTGCGGAACCTCGGCGTCGTCCCGGCTGGCGGTCGACTGGTGGATCATGTCCGGTTCGGGCGGCGACAACTCGAACTCCACCTCGTCGTGCTCCGGCTCGACGACGCCGTTCTCGACGCGGGCGAGGCGGACGGACTCGCGGCCCGAGTCGTAGGCCTTGCGGAGGTTCCGCCGGACCCGCTGAAATCGGCTCAACCCTGTGCCTCCTCACCATCTCGGTACGCGGTAACCACCGTAGTAGCCGCGTGCCTGCTCGCGCCCGCCGCCACCTGAGGCTAGTCGGGTGGACCGGGGCGCGGCGGCCGCAGATCACCGGCGTACCGTCTGCGTTCGTGAGCACCGACACCCGTACCGAGGCCGGACTCCCGATCCGGATGCTCCACGATCGTGTACTCGTTCGTCAGGACGGGAGCGAAGGCGAGCGCCGGTCGACCGCAGGCATTCTCATCCCGGCCACCGCGTCGATGGGGCGGCGGCTCTCCTGGGCGACAGCCGTCGGCGTGGGCCCCAACGTCCGCTCGATCGTGGTGGGTGACCGGGTCCTGTTCGATCCCGACGACCGGTCCGAGGTCGAGTTGCACGGCCGGGAGTACGTGCTGCTCCGCGAGCGTGACGTGCACGCCGTGGCGGCCAACCGGGTCGAGCCGGACGGCACCGGCCTCTACCTCTGACCCGGCCCGTTACGCGGGCGATCGCCGGCTCAGCCGGGCGGCGGGTCGTCGGGCGGTGGTGCCGGCGCGGCGGGGTCGGCGCGGTCATAGGGGTTCGCCAGCGGCTGGTACACCGGCGTGCTGTAACCGGGAGGCTGCCGGCCAAGCTCGCTGCCGTAACCGGACGGGGCCAGGTAGCCCGGCACGGTCGGCGGACTGCTGGGCTCGACGCCGTAGCTCGGCTGAGCGGGATAACCGGGCTGAGTGGAATAGCCCGGCTGAGTGGAATAGCCCGGCTGAGTGGAATAGCCCGGCTGAGCGGAATAGCCCGGCTGAGCGGAATAGCCCGGCTGAGCGGGATAACCGGGCTGAGCGGGATAACCGGGCTGAGCGGGATAACCGGGCTGAGCGGGATAACCGGGCTGAGCGGGATAGCCCGGCTGAGTGGCGGAGGCCGGCCGAGCCGGGCCCGTGTAGCTCGGCACGCGGTACGGCGTCGGAGGATAGCCGGAGACCGGGCGGGGCAAGGCGGGATGGCCGTAGGGCTGCGGGTAGCCGGGGGCCGCGCCGTACTGCGGGTAAGGGTGGTAGCGCACCGGGACCGGAACCACCGGCTCGGCGGGTGGGGCCACCGTGCGGGTCACCCCGTCAGGGAAGACGATTTGGTAGTTCTGGCCGTCCCAGAACGCCTGCGGGGTCTGCGGGTCGCGGCCGGTGAACGCTCTGCGGTACTCCACGATCGCGTTCAACAGCCGCCTCTCCTCTGTCGCGGCCCGGAACAGAGCCTCCGGCCGGGGTTCGAGGCCACGCTGCAGGCCGTCGCGCAGCAGCGCCAGCTGGGTCGCGGCGAACTGGAAGCTCTTCATGGCCCGCTGGCCGCCGGCGCCGGACACCCGTCGCGCCCACCGCCGGGCCGAGTGGCGGCGGCCCAGGCTGCCCAGGGCGGCCACCTCGGGCGGCGCGAACCAGCCGGTTCGCACGTAGTACGGCAGGATGCGCTCGGTGACCCGGCCCTCCCAGCTGCGCAGGGCGATCGCGAAGCCGACCACCGCGAAGAAGAGCGGCACCATGAAGCCGAGGTAGCCGTACAGCATTATCAGCGGCTGGTTGAGGTTGACCGATAGCGTCGGCAACAGGTTGAAGGTGCCGTGCAGCATCATCGCGAGCAGCAGGCCGGCGAGCGGCGCGAGCCGGCGGACCCAGCGGTCGCGGGCGCGGGCCGCGATGCCCAGCCCGATGCCGGTCATCGAGGTGAAGAGCGGGTGCGCGAAACCGGTGAACAGGATGCGCACGATGAAGATCGCGAAGACGTTCTGCAGGCCGGTCGCCGGCCCGTACTGCTCGACGCCCGAGGCATAACCGAGCTTGCCGAGGTAGAGCACGTTTTCGACCATGGCGAAGCCAAGCGCGGAGAGCCCGCAGTAGACGATGCCGTCGGTGATGCCGGACCACTCGTTGCGCCGCCGCCAGAAGAGCAGGATCGGGCCGAGCGCCTTCATGGACTCCTCGATGAAGGGCGCGACCAGGACCGCGACCAGCGCGTCCGGCAACCCGATCTTGTCGAAGAGCCAGGCCGTGCCGGTATTGACGAGCAGCGCCACCGAGGTCGCGATCGCGGCGCCCCAGGCGAAGGCGAAGGCCAGGTAGCGGATCGGCTCGGGCTCGTAGCGGTCGAGCCAGAGGAAACTGGCGACCAGCAGCGGCACCGGGACGATCGCGGCGCTCAAGCCGACGGCGAGCGCGGCGGGCCCCATGTCGTGGCCGAGGAAGATCAGCATGCCGATCGCGCCGACCAGCAGGACGAAGATCACCAGGAACATCGGGCCCCACCGGCGCCAGCCGGTCCGGGGGCGGCCGATGGTGACCTCCAGCGTCCGCGGCACGGCCTCCGACAGCTGCGGCAGATAACCGGTGGGTTGCGTGATCAACTCCGGGCCGAAGACCGCGGGCACCAGCGCGGACCCGAGCGCCTCCGGGGATGGCGGAGGGGCACCACCCTCGGGCGCTGCGCCCGGCGAAACGTCGGCCATGTCCGCCAGCGTAGTCACCCGCGCGCGGCGGGGCGCCCCCGAGCACCGCCCGCGAGGATCAAGAACCCCTGGGAATGAGCCGAGGCGAGGTGTCAGGACCTTCCGGCGGCGCCGGGCCGCGCCGGCCTCCGCCTCCCCGTACGTGGGCGCTCGTGCCACCCGGCCGCCCGGCGCACCATGCGCACCGCCTCGTTGCCCTCCACCCCGCTGGCCCGCAACAGGTCGCTGACCGCGGTACGGATCTGCGCGACCACCACACCCCCGGAGAAGCCGACCCCCGCCTCGTACGCCCCCATGGCCTCGGTCACCGCCCGCATCCCCCGCTCCCGCGCCGCCACCGGCTCGACGCCCCTGGCCCACTCCTGCTTCAGCAGCTCGACCGCATCGGCGAGCAGGCCGACCGCGACCGGCAGCACCTCCGGAACCTTCTCCCCGTCGTCCATCGCGGTGAGCAACCGCCGGATCAGCACCCGCACGTTGCGCAGCGCGTACGTCATGTGGTCGGCGCCCTCCACGTACTCCGCGAGGGCGCCCCGGGTGCGCCACCGGGCCGGGGCGAAGGCCACGTTCTCCCGGGCCGCGGCGACCGCGGCCGAGAAGGCGGCGAAGGCGCCCTCGGCGGCCCGCAGCTTCGCGAGCGCGTCCGCGACCTGGTCACGGTCGCCGGCGGAGAGGCCGTCGGCGACCTGCCGCTGGCCGTCGGCGAGGACCGGCCGCGCCGGGCCGGCGGCCCGGCGCACGACGGTCAACGGGTTGAGCGGAAGCAGGACCGTCATTACGACCAGGCCGACCCCGCCTCCGACCAGCGCATCGAAGAAGCGGGTCCAGGGCACGCCGGTGGTCGGGGTGAGGGTGGCGACCAGGACGGCCGACGAGGCCGATTGCACGACCAGCGGGGTGCCGCCGCCGAGCGCGGTGGCGACCAGGACGGCCAGAAGCACGACCAGGCCGATCTGCCAGGGCCCGGTGCCGATCAGCTGGATGATCGCGTCGCCGATGCCGATCCCGATGGCCACGCCGACGACCAGCTCGGCGGTGCGCCGCAGGCGCTGGCCGACCGACGAGGCGAGCGTGATCACGGCGGCGATCGGGGCGAAGAACGGTGTCGGCCGGCCGATCAGGTCGTGTGCGACGAACCAGGCCAGCCCCGCGGCGAGGCCGGCCTGCAGGGCGAGCACGACGCCGCCGCGCACCCGGTGCAGGCCGGCGCGCACGACCGCCCGCGACCGGGCGGCGAGCCTGGCGAGCGCGCGGGCCGTCATGGGGTCAGACCCTACCGAGCGGCATGCCAGGATGGCTGCGTGGAATCTCTCGTTGACCGGTTCCGGGACGCAGCCCGGGAGGCCGGGGCGACCGCCGGCGACGCCGATCTGACGGCCTCCGGCGGCTACCTGCTCGGCCGGTGGTCGGAGCCGCAGCGCCACTACCACACGGTCGCGCACCTCTCTGCCGTACTGGATGTGGTCGATCGTCATGCGGCGCTCGCGCCGCACCCCGAGCGGGTGCGGCTAGCGGCGTGGCTGCACGACGCCGTCTACGACCCGCGGGCGCTGGGCGACGCGAACGAGCGGGACAGCGCGGAGTTCGCCGCCGGCCTGCTGACCACCCTCGGGGCGCCGGACGAGGTCGCGGCCGACGTGGCCCGGCTGGTCGGCCTGACGGCCGGGCACGCGACGGACGACGGCGACCCCGACGGCGAGCTGCTCTGCGACGCGGACCTGGCCATCCTGGCCGGCGACCCCGGGCGGTACGCGGAGTACACCGCGGCCATCCGCCGGGAGTACGCGCACGTGCCAGACGAGGCCTTCAGGGCCGGCCGGGCGCAGGTGCTCAAGGCCCTGCTCGAGCTGCCGTCGATCTACCGCCTGGCGCCGCTGCGGGCGGCCTGGGAGGAGACCGCCCGGGCCAACCTGGAGCGAGAGCTAAACAGTTGAGCCTTGAGTCCGGTCCAGGGTGGTGGGCGGGGCGGTCGGATGGAGGTGCTTCGGCCGCCGCAGCCCGGCCGCGCGCAGCCGGGCGGCCAGCTCGCGTGACGGCAGGAGCGTCGCGCCGAGCCACACGGCACTGCGGAACCGGGAGTCCGGGATGTCGTAGTGGTCCCGGTCGAACGCCCGCCGCGGCGCGCCCAGCATCTCCGCGAACACGTGCAGCTCGTCGTAGCAGAGGTCGCTGACCAGGTGGGACCAGAGGCGGCCGCGTGTCGGCCAGAGCGGCTCGTCGACGAGGATCAAAGATCGACTTCGAGCAGGTCCACACCCCGGTCGGCCGCGAGACCGCGGACGTCCGGCACGCCGATCCGGGCCGCGTCGGCGGTCAGGTCGTCGGGCATCGTCTGCGACTGCCGCTCGGCCGCCACCCGGGCCAGGTAGTGCTCGACCTCCTGCTCGCGCACCGCCTTGTCCCAGCCGAGCGCCTCGCCCATCACCGCGGCCGCGTGCGCGGCCGACTCGGTGCCGCGGTGCGGGGTCTCGATCGAGATCCGGGTACGCCGGGTCAGCACGTCGTCCAGGTGCAGGGCACCCTCGGCGAGCGCCGCGTACGCCACCTCGGCGGCCACGTACTCCGGGGCGCCGGTCAGCGGGGTGGCCAGCGCGGGATCGGCGGCGATCATGGCGAGCAGGTGGACGGTCAACGTGCCGTACCGCTCCAGCAGGTGCTCGATCACGCCGGCCGTGACGCCGTGTCGCCGAGCCGTGTCCTGCCGGTCCCGCCACGCGGCGGCGTAGCCGTCCGCGCCGAGCAGCGGCAGTTGGTCGGTGAGCGACGGCCGCGGCGGGCCGCCCAGCCGGCGCACCGCACGGTCGATCACGTCGGCCGCCATCACCCGGTACGTCGTGTACTTGCCGCCGGCGACCAGCAGCAGGCCGAGCATGGGCTCGACCACGGCGTGCTCGCGGGACAGCTTCGAGGTCGAGTCGGCCTCGCCGGAGAGCAGGGGGCGCAGGCCGGCGTAGACACCCTCGATGTCGTCGGTGGTCAGCGGCCGGTCGAGCACGGTGTTGACCTGGTCGAGCAGGTACCGGATGTCGCGCGCCGAGGCCGCCGGGTGGGACCGGTCGAGTTGCCAGTCGGTGTCGGTGGTACCGATGATCCAATGGCCGCCCCACGGGATCACGAAGAGGACCGACGTCGGCGTCCGCAGGATCAGGCCCGCCTCGCCGGTGATCGCCGAGCGCGGAACCACCAGGTGCACGCCCTTGGACGCGCGCACGCGCAGGCCGGGGCGGACGCCGACGTCGCTGAGCATCCGCGACATGTCGTCGCTCCAGACGCCGGTCGCGGCGACGACCGTGCGGGCGCGAACCTCGAACTCGGGCGAATCGGGTGATTCCAGGTCTCGGACCCGGACCCCGACGACCTCTCGCGCCTCACGTAGGAAGCCGACCACCTGCGCGCTGGTGACCACGGCCGCGCCGAGGCTGGCCGCCGTGCGCGCCAGGTTCACCACGAGCCGGGCGTCGTCGACCTGACCGTCGAAGTAGCGGATCGCCCCGGTGAGGGCGTCCGCCCGCAGGCTCGGGAAGAGGCGGCGGGCGCCGTCACGGGTCAGGTGGCGATGCAGCGGCATGCCCCGCCCGGCGCCGAAGACGCCGGCGAACACGTCGTAGGCCGCCACGCCCAGGCCGTAGTAGCCCCGGTGGACGACCCGCGCGAACAGATTGGCCGGCGGCAGCGGCACGAGGATCGGAACCGGGCGCACCAGGTGCGGGGCGATCCGGGTGGAGAGCAGCCCGCGCTCGGTCAGCGCCTCGTGCACCAGGTGCAGCTCCAGCTGCTCCAGGTAGCGCAGGCCGCCGTGGATGAGCTTGCTGGACCGGCTGGACGTGCCGGCCGCCAGGTCACGCGCCTCAACGAGGGCCACCTTGAGCCCGCGGGAGGCCGCGTCCAGCGCGGCGCCGGCGCCGGTGACGCCACCGCCGATCACCAGGACGTCGAACTGCTCGTCGCGCAGCCGTCGCAGGTCGGCGACGCGCCGGATCGGAGACAGCCGACCGGCAGCATAACGGGAGACCGAGGGATCACGCACCCGTCCCACGTTAGCCCCCGGGACGGTCACCCTGGCGGGGGAATGTGGGCCGTCGCACACGCACTGACGAGTGTTCTCTGTTTGTTGAACACGCAAAAGGCGGGCCGCCGTAGCGACCCGCCTTTTCCGTGCTTGTGACCGGACTCAGAAGTCCATGTCTCCGCCGCCCGGAGCGCCGGCCGGGGCCGGGGTCCGCTCGGGCTTGTCCGCCACAACCGCCTCGGTGGTGAGGAAGAGCGCGGCGATCGACGCGGCGTTCTGCAGCGCCGAGCGGGTGACCTTGGCCGGGTCGATGATGCCCGCGGCCAGCAGGTCGACATACTCGCCGTTCGCGGCGTTCAGGCCCCAACCCGCTTCCAGGTTGCGTACCTTCTCCACCACGACGCCGCCCTCGAGGCCGGCGTTGACAGCGATCTGGCGCAGCGGGGCGTCGAGCGCGACCTTGACGATGTTCGCGCCGGTCGCCTCGTCACCGACCAGGTCCAGCTTCTCGAACGCGGTCTTGCCGGCCTGCACGAGCGCCACGCCGCCACCGGGCACGATGCCCTCCTCGACGGCCGCCTTCGCGTTGCGAACGGCGTCCTCGATGCGGTGCTTGCGCTCCTTGAGCTCGACCTCGGTGGCCGCGCCGACCTTGATGACCGCGACGCCGCCGGCCAGCTTGGCCAGGCGCTCCTGCAGCTTCTCGCGGTCGTAGTCGGAGTCCGACTTCTCGATCTCGGCGCGGATCTGGTTGACCCGACCCTGGATCTGGTCGGCGTTGCCGCCGCCGTCGACGATCGTCGTCTCGTCCTTGGTGATGACGACCTTGCGGGCGGTGCCCAGCAGGCTGAGGTCGGCACCGTCGAGCTTGAGGCCGACCTCCTCGCTGATGACGGCGCCACCGGTCAGGATGGCGATGTCCTCCAGCATGGCCTTGCGGCGGTCACCGAAGCCCGGGGCCTTGACGGCGACGGACTTGAAGGTGCCGCGCACCTTGTTGACCACCAGGGTCGCCAGGGCCTCGCCCTCGACGTCCTCGGCGATGATGACCAGCGGCTTGCCGCCCTGCATGACCTTCTCCAGGATCGGGAGGAGGTCCTTGACCGCGGAGATCTTGCTGTTGGCGATCAGGATGTACGGGTCGTCGAAGACGGCCTCCATCCGCTCGGCGTCGGTCATGAAGTACGCCGAGATGTAACCCTTGTCGAAGCGCATGCCTTCGGTGAGCTCGAGCTCGAGGCCGAAGGTGTTGCTCTCCTCGACGGTGATGACGCCTTCCTTGCCGACCTTGTCCATGGCCTCGGCGATGATCTCGCCGACCGTGGAGTCGCCCGCGGAGATGGAGGCGGTGGAGGCGATCTGCTCCTTGGTCTCCACATCCTTGGCGATCTGCGAGAGCGCGTCGGAGACGCTCGCGACGGCCGCCTCGATGCCCCGCTTCAGGGCCATCGGGTTGGCGCCGGCGGCGACGTTGCGCAGGCCCTCGCGAACCAGCGCCTGGGCGAGGACGGTCGCCGTCGTCGTGCCGTCACCGGCGACGTCGTCGGTCTTCTTCGCGACCTCCTTGACCAGCTCGGCGCCGATCTTCTCGTAGGGGTCCTCGAGCTCGATCTCCTTGGCGATCGACACACCATCGTTGGTGATGGTGGGGGCGCCCCACTTCTTCTCGAGCACGACGTTGCGGCCCTTGGGGCCGAGCGTCACCTTGACGGCGTCGGCGAGCTGGTTCATGCCCCGCTCGAGGCCCCGACGAGCTTCCTCGTCGAATGCGATGATCTTGGCCATACGGCGTTGTCCTCCTGGACATTCGCGGTGCCGGGCCTCTTCGGCCCCGCCCTCCGCACGTTGCGGAACTCTGCGGACGTCACCACCTGGCGATGTGACGTCCCAGGCCGAGCCGGATGGCCCGCGACGACCGGCCCCGCGCCCCGGTGCCGATGGCGACACCGCGACCGGAACCCCACCGCCCCGACCTGTCTGGCACTCACGGCTAGTGAGTGCCAATGACTTGTTTAGCACTCTGAAGGGGCGAGTGCAAGGAAACGCCGTCTTGCGTGGACGCGACCGGACGGGCGCCGGTCAGAGCGGCGCCTGCGTGGCCAGCTCGCTGCGCAACGACACGCTGGTCACCGGCCCCTCCGCGCGGCGAGCCTGCGCGTACGTGACCAGGGCCGCGACCGCCCACAGCACGGCACAGACCACTCCGACGCCGCTCGCCGCGACGGAGCCCAGGGTCATGCCGGCCAGGCGCGGCAGCACTGCCAGGGCGAGCGCCGCGGCGACCAGGCCGCCGGTCGGCGTGATCGACAACAGGTGCGCCGCCCGCCGCGGGCCACGCCCCCGCTCGATGAGCACCACGCACCCCAGCATGCCGATGCCGGTGAGCGCCGCGGTCGCCGCCACCCCGAGCAGGATCGCCAAGGGCAGCGAGGCGACCTCGCCCAGCCGGTCGGTGGAGAGCAGCAGCGGCAGCGCCTGGGCGAACACGCCGAACAGGGTGAACCACAGCCAGAGCGTCCGCAACCGGTACGCCACCAGGCCCCACACGGTGCCCGGCGCGGGCCGCACGCCGTCGGCGGCCGCGGGCAGCACCACCCCGACGACCCCGGCCTGGCAGATCACCATGGGCAGCGCGGAGACCGCGAAGTAGGCCAGCCACATCACCGGCAGCAGCAACAGGCCGAAGCCACCGAGCAGGTCGGAGAGGACCGGGGCGGCGACGATCGTGTCGTCCACCCGGCCGGCGAAGAAATGCATCGGCAGCGCGGCGGTCGCCGCGACCAGGGACAGGGCCACCCGGTTGCGCGCCAGCACGCTGCGCACCCGGCCGGCCCAGCCGCGCAGGCCGGAATGCTCGAAAGGGACGAGGCGGTCGGGCGGGGACGAAGCCGGCACAGCCGGTTGCGGCTGCCGGGGCGGCAGCTCCACCGTGTGCGACTCGTCGTCGATCGGCTCGGCGCGGTCCACCACCGGCCCTTCGACCAGATGCAGGGCATTCTCCGCCGGGTCCATCGACAACACCTTGCCGCACCGGGCTCACCGGCGCCACCCCGGACGGATATGTGCAAGCGACTTGCCGCTCCCGTCCCGTGCGGGTAGGGAAGACGCATGAACAGCTGGACCGTACGCCGAGTGACCGCTCCCGACGCGGCCCGGATGCGCGCGTTGCGGCTGGAGATGCTGGCCGACAGCCCGCTGGCCTTCCTGGAGACGCTCGCCCAGGCGGCGGCCCGCTCGCACGAGAGTTACCGGCAGCGGATCGCGCAGGCCGCCGGCGGCGACCAGCTGGCACAGTTCATCGCCGATCCCGAGCCGGCCCGCCCGCTGATCGGCCACGCCGGCGGGACGGTCCTACCCGAGGAGCCCTGGGTCACGGTGATCTTCGCCGTCTACCTGACCCCGGCTTACCGGGGTGGGAAGGTGCTGGCCGAGCTGGTCCAGGCGGTCGCCGAGTGGTCCCTCGCGGCCGGCCGGCAGGAGCTGATGCTCGAGGTCGTCGTCGGCAACGACCGGGCCGTGCGAGCGTACGAGAAGCTGGGTTTCGAGGACACCGGCGAGCGTGCGCCGCACCCCGTTACGCCTGCGCTGACCGAGTTGCGCATGCGGCGGCGGATCTGAGCTCTCTCACACGGCCACCTGCCAAGTGATCATGGTCTCGACCGCGGCGAAGCCCATCGCCCGGTTGATCCGGAGCATGTGCTCGTTGCTGGCCGCGTTGAAGGTGTCGATCACTTCCAGCGCCGGGCGCAGCTCGCGGGCGTAACGCAGGTTTTCCAGTTTCACCACCGTGCCGAGCCGGCGCCCGCGGTGCTCCGGGTCGACGAGCGTCGTGTTCTGCCAGGCATGGTCGGGTCTGTCCGTCGCGCCCACGATCTGGGTCCAGGCGACCGAACGGTCGCCGAGCAACGCCGCGGTGTTGTACGACACGCGGCCCTGCTTGATCCGCTGCAGCTCGCCCTCGCGGAGCCGCTCCGCGTCGACCTTCTCCGGCTCCAACGGGAGATCGCCGTTCGGCGCGTCGGCGAGGAGCCTGCCCTCCAGGTACGCGATGTCGTCGATGATCTCGTCGGGCGGGACACCCTGCCACTGAACCACCCGGTAGCCGGGGGCGTGCGTCCACGCCTCGGCGAGCATCGCCTCCAGCAGAGGCTGGTCGACCGTGCGCACGTCGAGCCGGCTGCGGATGTCCTCGAGGCCGGCGCGGGCGCCGACCGCCGTCGCGAACGCGGCGCCGTCGGGATGGCGCTGCACAGTGGAGCCGAGCAGCGTCTCGCGCCCGGCGGCCCGGGCACGCTCGACGGCCAACGCGTGCAGCGCGCGGCCGACGCCCTGGCGCCGGGCCGAGGGCAGCACCATGACGTCCTCGTTAGCGAGGGTCAGGTTGTCGAGCTGCGGCAGGCCGAGGTTGAGATAGCCGACCGGAACGCCGTCGAGGAACCCGAGATAACGCTCGTGGACCCGGCCCGGCCAGGGGAACTCCAGGCGGGAGCGGAAGGTCTCCAAGGACTCGATCGGCACGTCGGGTTGGTCGAACTCGGAAACGGCGCAGGAAATCTCGTAGGCAGGCTCGGGAGAGGTGAGAGCCTCGGTCGATACGCGCATGGTCGCCACCCTGCCGGGCGACGACCATGAACGCTAACGAATTTCCGACCGCCGAAGTTGGTCGGCAGGGCGGACGCACGGCGCCTCCGGCACCGGGTCGTTGGGTCCCTCACGAGATTGTCGCCAAGCTCGAGAGTGAGGGTCCTCGTACGGCGTCACGCCCTCCCGCAGAGAGCATCCTGCCGACCCTGTGATCGGTGCGCAAGTCCTCGCAGGATGGAATCTTTGACGTTTGGCAGATAAACAGTCACTGAGCGTTAACCCAGCAGCCCAGCCTCGCGGGCGCCACGCAGGGACGGCTTGATCCGGTATGTCGGCCCGACCTGCTCAGCGACCGCTTCCAGCGTCTTGAGCCCCTCGCCGGTGTTGTAGACGACGGTTTCCCTGGTCGGGTCCAGCTTTCCACTCGCGACCAGCTTCTTGAGCACGGCAATGGTGGTGCCGCCCGCGGTCTCGGCGAAGATGCCCGTGGTCTCGGCCAGCAGCCGGATGCCCGCCCGGATCTCGTCGTCGTCGGCGTAGTCCATCCAGCCGCCGGTCCGCCGGACCGCCTCGATCGCATACGCCCCGGCGGCCGGGTCGCCGATATTCAGCGATTTCGCGATCCCGGTGGGCTTCACCGGGACGATCTCGTCGGTGCCCTTGTGCAGGGCCGTGGCGATCGGGTTGCAGCCCGCCGACTGGGCGCCGAAGACCGACCAGCCACCCTCCGGCGCCTCCGCGAGGCCGATCTCGACCAGCTCGCTGAACGCCTTGTCCACCTTGGTGAGCAGCTCGCCGGAGGCCATCGGGATGACCACCTGGGCCGGGATGCGCCAGCCGAGCTGCTCGGCGACCTCGTAACCCAGCGTCTTGGAGCCCTCGGCGTAGAACGGGCGGACGTTGACGTTGACGAACGCGGTGTCCTCGAACTCGTCGGTCTCCACGAGCTCGCCGCAGAGCCGGTTGACGTCGTCGTAGGACCCCTCGATGGCGACCAGGTCACCGCCGTAGACCGCGGTCGTGACGATCTTGCCTTGCTCCAGGTCGTACGGGATGAAGACGATGCTGCGGACGCCGGCCCGCGCGGCGTGCGCGGCGACCGAGTTGGCGAGGTTGCCGGTGGAGGCGCAGGCGTAGCGGGTGAAGCCGAGCCCGCGGGCCGCGGTGAGCGCCACCGAGACGACCCGGTCCTTGAACGAGTGGGTCGGGTTGGCGGAGTCGTCCTTGACGAACAGCGGCGCCTTGAGCCCGACAGCGGCGGCCAGGGCCGGGGCGCTGACCAGCGGGGTGAGGCCCGGGTCCAGGGTCACCCGGGTCGCCGGGTCCTGGCCGGTGGGCAGCAGGCCGGCGTAACGCCAGATGTTCTGCGGACCCGCCTCGATCTCCGCTCGGGTCACCCGCGCGAGAGCAGCCTGGTCGTAGCTGACCTCGAGCGGGCCGAAACACTCGTAACAGGCATGCTGGGCGATCAGCGGGTACTCCGCGCCGCAGGCGCGGCAGACGAGGCCGCGGGCCGGGGAGTCGGTGGTCGAGGGTGCAGTGACGGCAGACGTCATCGAGGCCTTCCTCTCATCTTTCCCCACGGCGACCTGCCGAGCGGGGACGGAATTAGCACCTGCCGCACGCGGCCTCGTCATCGAGACATGTGCGGTGGTTGCCGGGGCGTCAACGGGCCGTTCCCTCAGCCCCTCTGGATGAGGTATTCAGTTGTTTCCAACACCTTACGCGGCGATCAGCCCAATACCAGCGCCCATCCCGACGAGTGGCCCGGCGGGCGCCGTGATTCCGCTCTCCTGCGGGCGGCTAGGACGTGATGTCCTTGCGGGTGAACCGCCAGAACGCCAGCCCCCAGAAGATCGTCGCGTAGCAGATGGCCGTGATGGCGCCCTTGACCAGGTCGTCCACCTGCGGCGGGCTGGAGAGCAGGCCCAGCCAGGCGTTGCTGTAGTGGGTCGGCAGCACGTTGCGGATGCTCCCCAGCGCGGTGATCTGGTCGAGGATGCTGGAGAGGATCCAGAGCAGCACGGCGCCGCCGACCGCGCCGAGCGCGGCGTCGGTCGACACCGACAGGAGAAACGCCAGGCCGGCCACGACGAGCATGGTCACCGCGAGGTACCCGAGGATGGCGAGCAGCCGCAGCACACCCTGCCCCGGCGGGACCGCCGCCGCGACCGTGCTGCCGAGCGGATGCCAGCCGTACCGCAGCGTGCCGACCAGCAGCGCGGTGCCGGCCAGCAGCAGCAGCGCGAGCAGCGAGTAGGCCAGCGCGACGACCAGCTTGACGCCGAGCAGCCGGGCCCGCGGCACCGGGACGGCCAGCAGGTAGCGCAGGCTCCCCCAGCTCGCCTCGCTCGCGACCGTGTCGCCCGAGAACAGCGCGACGACCACGACCAGCAGGAAGCCGGCCGACACGGCGAGGCAGAAGAGCGCGAAGTTGAGCCCACCCGAGGTGGCCAGGTCGACCAGGCTGCCGAACGCGCCGCCGCCGTTGTTGTTGTTGTCGCCCGAGTTGTTGTTGCTGCCGAACTCGAAGGCGATCAGGATGATCACCGGCAGCAGCACCATGAAGCCCAGGGCCAGCTGGGTGCGCCGGCGGGCGGCCTGGCGCCGCACCTCGGCCCGGATCGGCAGCGTCCGGGAGGCCCGGTAACCCTCGGCCTGCCCGAGGCCTCGCTCAACGCCAGTACCCACGCTCATCGGTCTCCACTCCCCCGCGAGTTGTCCCCGACCAGGGCCAGGAACGCATCCTCCAGCCGCCGTCGCGGCACCACCCGGTCGACGCCGACACCGGCCCGGACCAGCGAGGCGACCACCTCGGCGCGCGGCGTTCCGTTCGTGTCGACGATCAGGCCGGACGGACCGTCGGGGGTTACCGAGCGGACCCCGAGGCCGGTCAGGATCCGCGACGCCTCCGGGACGTCGGAGACCTCGAGCTGCACCGACGGCGACTCGCCGACGATGTCCTCGACCGGGCCGGCCGCGACGATCCGGCCCTTGTTGACCACCACCACGTGCGTGCAGGTCTGCTCGACCTCGGCCAGCAGGTGGCTGGAGACGAGCACGGCCCGGCCGTCGGTGGCGTACTGCCTGAGGACCCGGCGCATCTCGGCGATCTGCGGCGGGTCGAGCCCGTCCGTGGGCTCGTCGAGCACGAGCAACTCGGGCAGGCCGAGCATGGCCTGCGCGATGGCGAGCCGCTGGCGCATGCCGTGGCTGTACTTCCTGGTCTTGCGGTCGATCGAGTCGCCGAGGCCGGCGATCTCCAGCGCCTCCTCGAAGCGCGCGTCCGCCTCGGGCCGGCCGGTCGCCGTCCAGTACGCCCGGAGGTTCTCCCGACCGCTGAGGTGCGGCAGGAAACCCGGGCCCTCGACCAGCGACCCGACCCGGGACAGGATCGGGGCGCCCGGCGCGAGCCGGTGGCCGAAGACCAGCGCGTCGCCCCCGGTCGGCATGGTCAGCCCCATCAGCACCCGCAACGCGGTCGTCTTGCCCGCGCCGTTCGGCCCGAGCAGCCCCACGACCTGGCCACGCTCGACGGTGAAGCTCACGCTCTCGACGGCGACAAAGCCGTCCGCGTACGCCTTGCGCAGGTCGCGGACGACGAGCGGGGTGTCCGCGTACTCCTCGATCGTGGGGTCGTGGCGGCGGCGCAGCCGGCGGCGACGCACCAGCAGGACCACGACGAGCCCCGCGGCGATCGCCGCGAGCAGCGCGACCAGGACGTATCGCCAGATCGTCTGCGGATCGGCGATCGGCGTGCCGACCACCGTCGGCAGGGTGATCGAGGCGCCGAGCGCGACGGTGTAGACGGCCGGCTTCGCCGGCGTGAGGAACGCCTGGTCGCTGGTGGCGACGGCGATCCGCACGGTGTCGCCGGTCTCGATCTGCCGGACGATCGCCGGAAGCGTGACCGTCACCGGCTGCGCGTCCTCGATGCGGGTGGGCAGGCCGGTCAGCCGGAGCGGGGCGACCAGGCCCGCGCTGAGCGTCTCGGCGCCGGACTTGTCGACGTCGTAGAGCTTGACGAAGAGCGTCGCCTCGCCGGTCGGCGAGGCCGCCCGAAGCTGCAGGGTGGGCGCGCCCACCACGTCGATGGCGCCGGTGACCGGTGCGGACTGGAACGTCGCGTACTGCCCGGGTATGTCGCCGGCGACGCCGCCGAGCAGCGAGCTGAGCCGCCCGCCGACGCCGGGCAGCGAGCTGAGCCCGCCGGGGTTCCCGTTCGGCGGGTTGGCCACCGGCTGCGCCGGCCCGGCGAGCGAGACCTCGGCGCGTCCGGTTCCGGCGAGCCCGGGGTACGCGGGGTCCGAGTATCCGTTGGTGACCAGGCCTCGGTCGAGGGCGCTGAAGCCGGCGACGCGCGAGTAGGTGAAGCTGGTCGCGGGCGTCCCGCCCTGGCCCTTGAGGTAGTAGTCGAGCCACTGCAGGGTCAGGAAGCGGGTGCGGTCCTGATCGTTCTGCGGCCCGGCGCCCCCGTCGTGGCCACCGGTGAACCAGGCGACCCGCACCGGGGTGCCGGCCGCGGCGATGCCCCGCGCGTTGGCGTCGGCCTCCGACAGCGGGAAGAGCGTGTCGACAGCGCCCTGGATGAGCAGCGCCGGCGCCTTGATGTTGTCGAGGATCGTGGCCGGGCTCGACCGGCGCAGCAGCGCGAGGGTCGCCGCGTCCGGCGTGCCGGTCGTCGCGAGCGACAAATAGGCCGCGCAGACATCGGCGGCGAACCGCCCGCAGGCCGGGTCCGACGCTCCGGCCGCCGCTGCGGCCGGTCCACCGAGACTCGCCCCGGCCGAGGCGCCGTTGCCGAAGAACAGGCCGGCCCAGCCCTTCTTGAACACGCCCGTCGCGGTCGTGTCGGCGGACTGAGGCAGGAACGCCTTGGTCAGGTCGTTCCAGGTGATCGAGGGCACGATCGCGTCGACCCGATGGTCCTGCCCGGCCAGCAGGAGCGCCAGCCCCCCGCCGTACGAGCCGCCGACCACGGCCATCCGCGGGTCGCCGGGCGCGTCGGTGCGGATTTCGGGCCGCGCGGCGAGCCAGTCGATCAGCTGCTGAGCGTCCTTGACCTCGTAGTCGGGGCTGTCCAGGTGGATCTGGCCGCCGCTGCGCCCGAAACCCTCGGCGGTCCAGGCCAGCACGGCGTAACCGCGGCCGGCCAGGGACTCCGCGTCGCTGGTCACCGACTCCTTGGTGCCGCCGAACCCATGCGCGAGCAGCACCGCCGGCACCTTGCCCGAGCGGTTGCGGGGCAGGTAGAAGCGCGCATCGAGGGCGACCGGCTCGGCGCCGTCCGGTCCGGTCCGGACGTTGATCGTCAGGTCCTGCGTGGTCCAGGCGGTGCGGTGCGGCCAGGCCCCCCAGCCGACCAGCGCGGCGATCAGGACGAGGACCAGCGACCCGGCGACAGTCCGGCGTCGGGTGAGCCGGGGCAGCCGGCGGGGCAGGGGCATGGGCCAAAGCTAATCGGCGGTGTCTGAGCCGGTGCTGTGAGTGCGGGCGATGTGAGAGACGGCTCAGCAGAGCGAGGTGCCGGTGAAGGTGAGCGGGAGGGTGGCGGCCGGGCCGGCCTCGATCGCCGAGACCTTGCCGTCGCCGATCCGCATGAGTAGGGCGAAGTCGCCGATCTCCGCGTACCACGCGCTGGCGCCGCCAGGGCCGGCCAGCGTCTTGCCGTCCGGATAGGCGCGCTTGGCGTCGGCCAGGGCCGTGCCCACACCGACCCCGGCCGGCGTCCTGATCGTCGAACCGGTGATCTTCACGTGCTGCAGGGCGCCCTTGGCGAAGAACAGGGCGGGGGCGCCGTATCTGCTCAGGCCGGCGCCCGACTCGCAGCCGTCCGCGCCGGTGGACACCGCGCCGACCAGGCCGGCCGAGGAGAGCTCGGCCCGCTCGATGCCGATCACGTACGGTCCGACGCCGGCCTCCGACAGCTGGGTGTCGCTCGGCAGCCCGGCGCCGTGGCGGGGCGCCGGGGCGCTCGGACCGGGGCCGGGCGCGGTCGGCTTGGTCTCCTCGGCCCCCGCGCCGGGCAGCGGGGCCGTCGAGGCGGACACCGCGGGCTGGGCCTTCGGCGTGGGCCGGTCGTTCTTGTCGCGGCTACACCCGGCGAGACCGCCGGCCACGAGAACGACGGACAGCGCGGCAAGACGGCATTTCATACGAACGGCCTCCCCGAAGGCACGGCGGAGCCGGCGGGCGACCAAGCGGAACCCATCGGCGATAGCGTGGACAACCTAGCCGTTGTCATTTACGGAGGCATGCCCGGTGGCTGACGAACTGACGCTGACCGTGACCCTGCGGCCGGCGGCCCTCGACGCCCGGCGGGGCATCGTCCGGATGCACCCCGAGGTGATGGCGGCGCTCGCGATCCTCCCCGGAGATCCGGTGCGCCTGACCGGTCGGCGCACGACCGCGGGCGTGGCCGCACGCGCCGAGACGACCGCGAGCCGGGCGCTGCTCTACGCCGACGATCTCACCCTGGGCAACCTCGGCATGCGCGACGGCGGCCAGGTCGCCGTCGCTTCACTGCCGGTGGTCGAGGCCCGCCGGGTGACGCTCGCCGGCTCGGCCGAGATCGTCGCGCTGGTCTCGCCCGAGATGCTGCGGCTCGCCCTCCTGGGCAAGGTGGTCACCGCCGGCGACGACGTCTCGCTGCTGCCGCAGGACGTGCTGCTCGAGGCGGGCAACCGCTCGCTGGTCGAGGCCGCCCGGCGCAGCCTCGCCAACCGGGTGGGCTACGGGTGGACGAGCGCGCTGCTCACCGTGGTCGGCGTCGACGACACGGACGCCGCGCTGGTGACGATGGACACCGTGATCGGCGCGACCAACCGCCCGGACCTGATCGACCCGGCCCTGCTGAGGCCGGGGCGGCTGGAGCGGCTGGTCTATGTGCCGCCGCCGGACGGGGAGGCGCGGACGGCGATCCTGCGCGCCTCGGCCAAGGCGGTGCCGCTGGACGAGTCGGTCGACCTGGCGAAACTCGGCGCCGACCTGGCGGGCTTCTCGGCGGCGGACTGCGCGGCGCTGATCCGGGAGTCGGCGCTGGCCGCGATGCGCGACTCGCTGGAGGCCACGACCGTCACGGCGGCCAACGTCGAGGCCGCCCGCGAGCGGGTGCGGCCGTCGCTCGACCCTGGCCAGGTGGCCTGGCTGGAGGCATACGCCTCGAAACACCGGCCCTAACGGCGCCTCGTCCTGCTCCGGGACGAGCGCAGGCGGCGCAGGCGGCCGACCACGACGGGATCGTGCGCGAGCGCGGCCGGGTTGTCGAGCAGCGCGTTGAGCAGCTGGTAGTAACGCGTCGAGGAGAGCCCGAAGGTGTCCCGGATCGCCTGCTCCTTGCTGCCTGCGTGCTTCCACCAGCGGCCCTCGAAGGCGAGGATCTGCGCCTCCCGCTCGGTGAGCCCCGCCCCGTCCGCCTGATGCTCGGCCGTGCGCGGGGTCGGGATGTGCCGCGGCTCCTCGACCGGCTGCTCTCCGGTCGGCTGCTCTCGGGTCGGCTGCTCTCGGGTCGGCTGCTCTCCGGTCGGGTCGGCGGCGGGCTGCATGACGCTCCAAAGAGGGCAAGCACAGATGTACGAGTGGACGTCAGCATAGTGGCCGGCGCTTCCGCCCGCATGCCGCCCGACATTACCTCACGTTATGCCACGACTACTGATAGTCCACAATCTCGTACCCACAACGCGTTAGGCACAAATGACCTCGACGCCGGCCTCGCGGAAGGCGGCGATGAGGCTTGGCTCGGCGCCGGAGTCAGTCACCAGGGTTTCGACCTTCGAGATGGGACAGATGCGGGCGAACGCGTGCCCACCCAGCTTCGACGAGTCGGCGATCACGACGACCCGCTTGGCTCGCGCGACCATCAGGCTGTTCATCGCCGCCTCGCCCTCGTGGTGGGCGGCGGCGCCGAGCTCAACGTCCAGCGCGTCGACGCCGAGCAGCACGATGTCGAGAGTCACCTCCTTGAGCAGCGCCCCGCCGAGGGGGCCGACCAGCTCGAAGGACTGCGGCCGGACCACGCCGCCGGCAACGACGATCTTCATGCGGGAGCGGACCAGCAGCTCGTTGGCGATGTTCAGGGCGTTGGTGACCACGGTGAGCTGGGCGCCCTCGCCCCCGACGTTGAGGTCGGGCCGGACGGCCAGAGCCCGCGCCACCTCGGTCATCGTGGTGCCGCCGTTGAGCCCGACGACCGTGCCCGGGGTGACCAGGCCGGCGGCGGCCTCGCCGATGCGCTGTTTCTCCGCGGAGTGCTTGGCGCTCTTGTAGCGCAGCGGCAGGTCGTACGAGACGCCGCTGGCGACCGCGCCGCCCCGGGTCCTGGTGATCATCTGCTGCTGGGCCAGCTGGTCGAAGTCGCGACGGATGGTGGCCTGGGAGACGTCGAGGCGCTGGGCGGCGTCCTCCACGCTGACCCGGCCGCTCTCCGCGAGTACCTCAAGTAGGGCATTCCACCGCGCGTACCGGTCCACCGGCCACTCCCCGATGCACGTTCCGTGATAAGAGTGTGCACATTAGTGCGCGAAAGGTCGGGAAGCAAAGCTGCCCGTTGCGCGGACGGTCGAGGACGGTTGCGTCCGCGTCGACCTTCCACGCAGAATGGCGCTCGAAAGTGCCAAGAACCGAGCGCAACTGCGCAAAGATACGCGGGGAAGGGTGGCTCATGACGTACGTCAAGGTCGAGATCGCCAGCCAGCCGGACTGCTGGCGGAAGTCCGCCGAGTCGGCCGGAGCGCCGGGTCTGCCCACTGCGGGCGAGCGGGTCGCGGTGGTCGGTTGCGGCACGTCGTGGTTCATGGCCAAGGCGTACGCGGCGCTGCGCGAGCAGGCCGGCCAGGGCGAAACCGACGCGTTCCAGGCCTCCGAGTTCCCCCGCGGCCGCCGGTACGACCGGGTCGTGGCGATCAGCCGCTCCGGGACCACGACCGAGATCGTCGAGCTGCTCGACACGCTCAACGGCCGCACGCCGACGACCGTGCTCACGGCCGCGGTGAACCAGCCGGCCGCGGCCCTCGCGACCGAGGCGATCGTGCTGGATTTCGCCGACGAGCAGTCGGTCGTGCAGACCCGGTTCGCCACCAGCGTGCTCGCCCTGCTCCGCGTCCACCTCGGCGAGGACATCGAACCGATCGCGACCGACGCCGAGGTCGCCGTGCGGCTCCCGCTGCCGGTGCACCCGGCGCTGGCCGAGCAGATCACCTTCCTCGGCCGCGGCTGGACCATCGGCCTGGCTGAGGAGGCCGCGCTGAAATGCCGCGAGGCCGCGATGTACTGGGCCGAGGCCTACCCCGCGATGGACTACCGGCACGGACCCATCGCGATCGCCGGGCCGCGGCGGGTCGTCTGGGCGTTCGGCGACGTCCCGCCGGGGCTGGCCGACCAGGTGGAGGCGACCGGCGCCGCGTTCGTGCACAGCCGCCACCACGGCGGCTACGCGGCGCTCGGCAGCTGGTGCGGCGGCCGGGCCCCGCTCGACCCGATGGCCGACCTGGTCGTCGCGCAGCGGGTGGCCGTGCTGCTCGCCACCAGCCAGGGCCTCGACCCCGACCGGCCACGCAACCTGACCCGCTCGGTTGTCCTCACGTGAGTGGGGTGGATCCGGTGGTCGTCGCCCTCGACGTGGGTGGCACCGGCATGAAGTGCGCGCTGGTGCGGCCGGACGGCACGGTGCACCACTCCGAGCGCCACCCCACGCACGCCGAACGCGGTCCCGAGGCCGTGACCGCGCACATCCTCGACGTCGCCGCCGGCCTCGCGGGGCGGGCGCACGCCGACGGCCTCGACCCGGTCGCCGCCGGCATCTCCGTGCCGGGCGTGATCGACGAGGAGAACGGCGTCGCCGTCTGGTCGTCGAACGTCGGCTTCCGCGGCGTACCCCTGCGGTCCCTGCTCGCGGAGAGGCTGGGGGTACCCGCCGTGCTCGGCCACGACGTGCGCGCCGGCGGCATCGCCGAGGCCCGCCTCGGCGCCGGGCGCGGGCAGCGGCACGTGCTCTTCGTCGGGATCGGAACCGGCATCGCCGCGGCACTCGTGGTCGACGGCGCCGGCTATCCCGGAGCGCACGGCGCGGCCGGCGAGGTCGGGCACATCGTGGTCCGGCCGGGCGGCACGCCGTGCCCCTGCGGCGCCCGGGGCTGCCTGGAGGCCGAGGGGTCGGCCAGGGCGATCGGCGCCCGGTACGCGTACCTGTCGGGCGTTCCCGGCGCGACCGCCCTCGACGTGGTCACCCGGGCCTCCGGCGGCGAGCCGCTCGCCGCAACGGTCTGGCACGAGGCGGTCGAGGCGCTGGCCGACGGCCTGGTCACGGCGCAGGCGCTGTACGACGTGGGCGTGCTGGTGCTCGGCGGCGGGCTGGCCGAGGCCGGCGACGCGCTGCTCGATCCACTGCGCGCGGAGTTCCGGCAGCGGATCACCTTCCACCGGATGCCGGAGATCGTCCGCGCCGAGCTCGGCGACACCGCCGGCTGCCTGGGCACGGCCCTGCTCGCCCTCGACCACCTGCGGACCCTGGAGCGGGCCGGATGACGCGGATCGCGGGCCGGATAGTCCGTCCGGGGGCGGTGGTGCCGGGGTACGCCGAGATCGACGGGCCGGTGATCGTCGAGGTGGTCGCGGACGAGCGCGCCGCCGGCCACGACGTGATCGTTCCGGGCTTCGTCGACCTGCACTGCCACGGCGGTGGCGGCCACACGTTCACGACCGGGGACGCCGTCGAGGCGCGCGGTGCGGCCGCGTTCCACCTGGGCCACGGCACCACGACGATGCTGGCCAGCCTGGTCAGCTCGCCGTTCGAGCTGATGCGCGACGCGGTGACCGCCTACCTGCCGCTGATCGAGGCCGGGGTTCTGGCCGGCGTGCACTTCGAGGGGCCCTACCTGTCCGCGGCGCGCTGCGGCGCGCAGAACCCGGCCTTCCTCCGGGACCCGTCGGTGGACGAACTGGCCGCGCTGCTCAAGCTCGGCGACACGGCGGTACGCATGGTGACGGTCGCCCCAGAGCTGCCGGGCGCGCTCGAGGCGATCGGCTACCTGCGCGACAACGGCGTGCTGGCCGCGATCGGGCACACCGACGCGACGTACGAGCAGACGCAGGCCGGGGTGGACGCGGGCGCGACCGTCGGCACCCACCTCTTCAACGGCATGCGCCCGGCGCACCACCGCGAGCCGGGCCCGGTCGTCGGCCTGCTCCGTTCGACGGCCGTCTGCGAGCTGATCGCCGACGGCATCCACCTGCACCCGGGCATGCTGGCGTTCGCCGCCGCGTCCGCCGGCCCCGACCGGACCGCGCTGGTCACCGACGCGATGGACGCCGCCGGCATGCCCGACGGCCGGTACGAGCTGGGCGGCCAGGAAGTGGTGGTCGCCGACCGGGTGGCCCGCCTGGCCCGCAACGGCTCGATCGCCGGCAGCACCTTGACGATGGACGCGGCCCTGCGCAACGCGGTGCGGGCCGGCATCGCCCTGCCCGACGCGGCCGCGATGGCGGCGACCACCCCGGCCCGCGTGCTCGGCCTGGCCGACGAGCTCGGCGCCCTGGAGGCCGGGCTGCGCGCCGACCTGGTCGTCCTGGCCCCGGACCTGACCGTAAAACGCGTGATGCGCGCCGGCGCCTGGGTCTGACCGCCGGGCCGCTGCCGTGCCCGGCGCCACCGGGCCGCTGCCGTGCCCGGCGCCACCGGCCGATGCTGCGCTCGACGCCGCCGGGCGGCGGGCAGGGGCGGCGTCAGGGCAGGCCGGCGGGGCGGGACCAGCCGCGCAGCGGCGGCAGCGGCACCGAATCCCACGGGATCCGGTCGATCAGGCGGGCCAGGACCAGGCCCAGGAGCAGACCGGCGACCGAGTCGGTCAGCCAGTGGAACCCGGTGTAGACGGTCGTGCAGAAGAGGATCACGGCCGGCAGGTAGCGGACCCCGAACGACTCCCACCGGTTCAGCGGGCGCCGCAGCAGGGCGGCGATCAGCACGGCGATCGCGGCGTACCAGACCAGCGAGTTCGCCATGTGACCGGAGGGGTAGCTCATGGCCTTCGCGCCCGCGGCGTACGGGTTGAACATGACGGTCTTCTCCGGGCCGGTGAAGGCCGGCGCCGCCCGACCGGCCCAAATCTTCAGCGGGCCGATCGTCAGGTAGGCGAGGAGGAAGGCCGCGACGGGCGGCAGCAGGGGGCGCACCGATCGGGTCCGCCGGACGAGCAGGACGGCCAGGAGCAGCGACACCGGGATCAGGAACTGGCCGCCCTGTCCGAGCCGGTTGAGGATCCGGGCGATCAAGCCGAGCGCCGCCGGCTGGTGGCCGGAGGCCCAGCTGGCCACTCGCTGGTCGAGCGCGAGCAGGTGTCCGTCGATCAGGGCGACGGTCAACGCCACGAACCCGGCGATCAGCGCCAGGTCGACCCACCAGTCCCGGGCCCGGAAACGCACGGCCGTCTCGGTCACGCCCTCAAAACTAGAGGTACGCGCGCAACTTGGCGGCAAGCAGGTCGGCGCGTACTCCCGAGTTGGGGCAGCCGCCGAAGTGGTGCAGTGCGATCACCTTGTCGGTTTTGCGCGAGATCACCGGCGAACCCGACGAGCCGCCCTCGGTGTCGCAGTAGTACGAGACGTCGGAGTTCGGCGCGTACCCGGTGTAGCCCGGATCGGTGACCGAGCAGTTGCCGGCCTTCTCGCCGAGCGACCCGGCGATCTTGGCCGGCTGGCCGGCCGGGTGTTGCGGCACGTAGAGCTCCTGGCCCTTGACCGGCCGCACCGGGTCGAGCAGGAGGTAGCCGAATTTCTTCACGGACGTGAAGTCGCCGACCGTGAAGAGCGTGTAGTCCAGGGCGTGGTCGGTGGAGAGCACCTTGTCGCCCCAGACCTTGGTGGGCTGGAAGACGTCGTACCCGCCGCACTGCGCGCACTCGTAGTTGAACCACACCTCGGTGTTGTACGCCTCGGCCGACGTGGTGAGGCAGTGGTTGTTGGTGAGCATCCGGTTGTCCGTGCCGACCCGCCACCCGGTGCACAGCTCGGTCCCGTTGATCAGCAGCCGGGCGATCGCCTTCGACTTGGTGTACGCCACCGGGTCCGCAGATCGGTAGCAGACCGCGTCGCTGGAGGTGTCGTCGCCGCAGACCGACTCCTCCCGGCCGGTGCGGTCGGGCGCGGTGAGCCTGCTCTCCGGCTGCGCCTGCTGCTGCGCGCGGCTGAAGCCCTTCGCCACCCGATCGACCTGGACGCCCAGGCTGCTGAGCAGCGAGCTCGCACCGACGGTGTCACCGGCGGCCCGGTGCATCTCCAGCACCGCCGTGTCGCCGGTCACGGACATCGCCCATTTGTCGGCCGACCCGCTGCGCGGCGCCTTCGGCGCGTCGTACCGGTAGGACTCGGTGCCGGACGGGTTGGACACGGTCAGGTAGTCGCCGGGCAGCATCGCCATCCGGCTGAAGTGCAGCTTCACATAGGACGCTCCCGGGTAGCCGAACATCTCCCGCCGCGACCCCTCGGTCAGGTAGCCGAGCAACCGGTCGACGTGCAGCATCTCGCCGACGCGCTGCCGCCCGCCCGCCGCGCTGGCCGACTCGGGCAGCACGCGGCGGGACTCGCCGGGCACGGCGGCCTGCGGCGCCGTTGCGGGCGACCTCGCGCCGGTCGGCGCCGGCCCGGCCGGGACACCCCCGGGAGAGCTTGCGCCGGGGACGTTCGCCTCCGCCGCGACGGGCGTACGCGCGGCGCCCGGCGCCTCGTACCACGTGCCGACCGGGCGGCCGTCGTCGCCGACACACTTCAACGCCGCGGCGCCGGCCGAGCCGGTCAGCACGAGGGCAGCGCACGCGCCTAGGACAATGCCTACCTTACGTCGCATTTCGCCTCCGAATTCGCGGCATCTCAAGGGGGACATATCGACTATTCCGGCGACCTCGTCTCTGTGTAACGAGCCACCTGCGGCGGCGACGCGCACCGCGGAGCGTGCACACTGGGTCGGTGCGAATCACCTCCGCCGTCGTCGACCCGACGTTGCTGGACCTGCCGTGGGACGTCCCGCTCGAGGAGTGGCCCGCCGACCGGCTGGTCGCCCTGCCGCAGGGCATCTCGCGGCACATCGTGCGGTTCGTCAAGCTCAACGGCGTCGTCTACGCGCTGAAGGAGACGCGCGAACGGATCGCCGAGAAGGAGTACGACCTGCTGCGGGCGCTGGAACGCATCGACTTCCCGGCCGTGGAGGCGGTGGCGATCGTCACCGACCGGCTGGACTCCGGCGGCGAGGCCCTGGAAACCGTGCTGATCACCCGCCACCTGCAGTTCTCCCTGCCGTACCGGGCGCTCTTCTCGCACGTGCTGCGGCTCGAGACGATGAACCGCCTGCTCGACGCGCTCGCCGCGCTGATCGTCCGGATGCACCTGACCGGCTTCTCCTGGGGCGACTGCTCGCTGTCGAACACCCTGTTCCGGCGGGACGCGGGCGCCTTCGCCGCGTACCTGGTGGACGCCGAGACCGGCAACCTCTACCCGAAGCTGTCCGAGGGCCAGCGCAGCGAGGACATCGAGATCCTCCGGCTGAACATCTTCGGCGAGTGCCTCGACCTGCAGGCCGCCGAACTGCTGCACGAGTCGATCGACCCGGAGGCCGTGGTCGACGACATCGTCGCCCGCTACGAGCGGCTGTGGCACGAGGTGACCTACGAGCAGGAAGTGCCGATCTCCGACGCCCGGCACGACATCGAGGGCCGCATCCGGCGGCTCAACGACCTCGGATTCGACGTTGCCGAGGTGGCGATGTCCACGGTGGACGGCGGTTACCGGGTGCGACCCAAGGTGGTCGACGCCGGCTATCACACCCGCCGGCTGCTGCGCCTGACCGGGCTGGACGCCGAGGAGAACCAGGCCCGGCAGCTGCTCAACGACCTCGACACCTACCGCGCCGAGAGCGACCTGACCGACGAGCAGCAGGCCGCGCACCGCTGGCTCACCGAGGTCTTCGAGCCGGTCGTGCGCGCGGTGCCGGCGAACATGCGCCGCAAGCTCGAGCCGCAGGAGATCTTCTCCCAGATCATCCAGCACAAGTGGCTGCTCTCCGAGCAGGCCGGCCGCGATGTCGGGATGGCGCCGACCGTGCAGTCGTACCTGTCCGACGTGCTGGTCAACAAGCCCGACGAGCAGGCCGTCCTCGGCGTCGAGGTGGAGTCACTGGCCGGCGGCGTCGAGGCGGGGCTCTTGTAGCGGCGGCGCCGCCTGCTCGGACAGCAGGCGCAGCCCCGCTCGGCGGGCCACCACCACGACCTCGTCGCCGGGCGCCAGCACCCGGCGCGGGTCGGGCGCCCAGTCGACCCACTCGGCGCCCGCCGCGGTCATCGCGATCACCCGGGCGCTGCCCGGGGTGTCGGCCGCCTCCAGGGGGGCGCCGTCGAGCTCCGAGCCGGCGAGCACCTTGACCGCGGCGACCATCAGCGCATGCCGGTCGACCGGGATGGTGGCGAGCACGTCGCGCTCCAGCATGGCGGCGGCGAACGCGGGCGCGCAGAGCCGGGACACGCTGCGCGAGATGTCGATGTTGAAGGCGGCCTGCACCCGCCGCGCGAAGTCGTCGTCGAAGAGCCGCAGCACCACCCGGATGTCGGCGCGGACCGCCCGCGCGTGCAATGCGGCCTGCAGGTTGACCGAGTCGTCGGTGGAGACCACGACCAGCGCCTGACAGGTGTCGATCGAGGCGGCCCGCAGCGTCTCCTCCCGCGCCGCGTCGCCCACGATGAACGGAACGCCGTGCCGCGCGGCCACCTCGGCGCCGCGCGCGTCGGCCGCGCGGTCGATCGCGACCACGTCCACGCCCAGGTCGAGCAGCTGGCGCAGGACCCTGGTGCCGACGTTGCCGATCCCGACCAGCACGATGTGGCCGGCGTGCACGCCGCGAAGCTCGTTGCGTTCGAGCGAGAGCCGGGTTTTGACGACGCCGTCGACGACCGCCGCGGTGATCAGCGGGAGCAGCGCCACCCCGGAGATCGCCAGCACCGCCTGGGCGACCTGCGCGACCCCGGGCTGCGATGGATCCACATTGGACGACCCGACCACGGTCAGCAGCGTGATGTAGATCGACCGCCACAAGCCGTGCACGCCGGTCGACCTGGTCAGGATGGACCCCGACAGCAGGGTGATCGCCAGCGCCGACAGCACCGCGGCGCCCAGCCGGCTACGCAACCCGAGCTGGAAGGCACGACCGAACGCCAGCCAAGGTCGCCGCCAGCGGCCCGCGCGAGCCAGGCGGCCGGCCGTGACGGCCTGTGCCGAGGGCCGGCCGGTGGCCTCGGCGAGGACCAGATCGGTCGGCTTCGCCGCGCCGGGCTCAGGGTCGGCGGGCA
>Ga0307508_10000821_pt1 | contig 36261 bp, 32 predicted proteins | sample 9_EM_MG_FD_203089 | JGI IMG/M metagenome (GOLD analysis project Ga0307508, IMG submission 203089) | Populus trichocarpa ectomycorrhiza microbial communities from riparian zone in the Pacific Northwest, United States - 9_EM | ecosystem: Host-associated > Plants > Roots > Unclassified | place...
CGCTGGGCTGTGCGTACTAGATCGTCCAGGGCGTCGAGCAACTCGGACCGCATGCTCGCCAGGTCCGGATCGCCCGCCACGGCATGCCGGAAGTGCACCGCGAGGTGCACGCTGAGGCGCATCCGCACCGATGCGGTGAGCAGCCGGACCAGGGCCTGCCACGCGGTCGGCTCCTCGGCGGCGGCGGCGCGTGTCTCGTCGAGGAGCCGGGTCAGGTTGTCCTCCAGCACCGCCTTGATCAGCGCGTCTCTGTCGGTGAACCGGCGGTACAGGGTTCCGACGCCGACCCGCGCGCTGCGGGCGATCTCCTCCATCGGAGCGTCCAGGCCGCTGCCCGCAAAGATCGAACGTGCGGCGGCGATGATCTGCTCGCGATTGCGTCGCGCATCGGCTCGCAACGATTTCACGAGCGCATTCTGGCACGTCAGACCCGGTGAGTCGGGGTGTCGTCAACCGTTCGGCAGTGGACGGCGGCCATCAGGGTGAGTAGGTTCCAGGATTAAGCGGAACAAAACCCTCCGATTAAGGAGAGCGCCCATGCTGCAGTTCCCGCTGATCCGGGAGTGTCCGTACGCGCCACCGGCGGAGTACACGCAGATCCGCGAGCAAGAGCCGATCACCACCGTCCGCCTCCCGAACGGCCGTGAGGCGTGGGTCGTCACCAAGCATGAGCATGTCCGCCAGGTGCTCAGCGACCCGAGCTTCAGCGCCGACCGGACCCACCCCGACTTCCCGAGCTTCTTTCCGGCAGGTCAGACGATTCCCCGTGACGCCTCCGCGCGGACCATGCTGATCATGGACCCGCCGGAGCACGGGCCGGCGCGGCGGGCGGTCCTGGGTGAGTTCACCGTCCGGCAGATCGCCGCGCTGCGACCGCGGATGCAGGAGATCGTCGACGAACTCCTGGACACCATGCTCGCCGGCGCCGGGCCGGCCGACCTGGTGGAGTCGCTGTCCCTGCCGGTGCCGTCCATGGTGATCTGCGAACTGCTCGGGGTGCCGTACGCCGACCACGAATTCTTCCAGGTCAACACCGCCGCCATGATCAAGCGGGAGACCGGCATGGACGAGCGGCGGGCCGCCTTCGAAAGGATCCGGAACTACCTGGACGAGCTGGTTGCGGCCAAGGAGGCCGATCCGCCGGACGACCTGCTCGGGCGGCAGATCCGCAAGCGCCGCGAGGAGGGCGGCTACGACCGCGGCCCCCTGATCGGTCTGGGCTTCCTGCTCCTGGTCGCCGGCCACGAGACCACGGCCAACATGATCTCCCTCGGCACGCTGGCCCTGCTCGACAACCCCGCGCAGATGGCCGCGCTGCGCGACGACCCGGCCCGGACGCCGGCCGCGGTCGAGGAGATGCTGCGCTACTTCACCATCGTGGACACCTCGGTGGCCCGGCTCTGCACCGCGGACACCGAGGTCGGCGGGCGGGCCATCCGCGCCGGCGAGGGCGTGTTGACTCTCGGACAGGCCGCCAACCGGGACCCGGACGCGTTCCAGCAGCCAGACGACTTCGCGATCGACCGCCCGGCCGGGCACCATGTGGCGTTCGGGTTCGGCCCGCACCAGTGCCTCGGACAGAACCTGGCTCGCGCCGAGCTGCAGATCGTCTTCGACACCCTGTTGCGGCGGGCGCCCACGCTGCGGCTCGCCGTGCCGATCGACGAGCTGCCGTTCAAATCCGATGCCGCCATCTACGGCATCTACCACATGCCGGTCACCTGGTAGCGGATTTCACGATGAAGGCCGCCGGAGTCGATGCCTCGGAACCGCAGCCGTGCATGGCTCGTCCAAGCCTGGTGACTAGTCGAATCGCGAAACTGCTGATCGCCGGGATCGCCGCCGCCACCGTCGCCGCATGCGCCGGCCCGATGTCCGCCGGCGCGACCGCGCCGACCGGATCGTCCGCGCCGTCCGCGCCTACCGCGCCGTCCGCGCCTACCGCGTCGTCCGCGCCCACTGGGTCGACCGCGTCGTCGGCGCCCATCGGGCGATCGAGCTCGGGGTCGTGCTCCGCGCACGTCGTGGTCGGAGACTCGGACGGCGGCTCCACGGTCTGCGTCGCGAAGGGCGGCGACGTCACGTTGGTTTTGCGCGCGTCGGCCGGCCGCTGGTCCACGCCGGAGGCGAGCGGCGCCGCATTGGGGCCGGCACGGGGCGTGCCGACACCGGCCGGCTACCTCGGGTGGTCGTTCCCGGCCGTCGCCGCGGGCGCCGCGCAAGTCAGCACGTCGCGGTCGGTCTGCCCGCCGACGAGTCCCGGCACGATGCGGTGCAACAGCATGATCGCCTATCTCCTGCACGTCGAGGTTCGCTGACGGCGCCCAGCGCCGGGCCCGCGAGGAAGAAATCGACAAGGTCGTCAGCCTCACCGCCGGTGCGGACGACTACGCCTACCTCGACGAACGCGTCGTCGACGTGCACATCCGGACCCTACGCAGGGCGCTCGGCGACGACGCCGCCAAGCCCAGCATCATCGACACCGTCCGCACCGTCGGCTACCGGTTCCTCCCGAAACCCACCGCACGGACCAAGCACGCCGCCTCGCACGGATAGGCCGCAACTGGGGCCTGGCAACACGATCACAGCAGTGATCGGGCGAACTCAGATCAGGCCCCGCCGCATCGCGTACGCGACGGCGTGCGATCGGTTGCGCAGACCACGCCGGCTCAACAAGCCGAAGATGATGTTCTTTACGGTCCGTTCGGAGTAGGACAACCGCTTGGCTATCTCCGCGGTCTGCAGGCCCTCGGCCACGAGACGCAAGACGTCGACCTCCCGGCCGAGGAGGCCGGCCATGGTCAGCCCGTGGGGCTCGAGCACGTCGCGTTGGTGTCGCTCCAGCTGGCCCAGCATCGCCCCGAGCACGTCCGGAGGCAGCTGGCCGTGGCCCCGGCCGGCGGCGATGCTCACCGTCGCCAGGCGCTCGACCGTGAGATTGGCACGCCGCAGCAACGCCGTCAGCCCGAGCTGGACGACGGCCATCATGGCCAGCTCGATGTCGTCGTCGGTGACCAGGACAATGCGCCCGCCGCCGGCGGCGCGGACGGCGGCTAGCAACGCCAGCGCCACCCGGTCGACCCGCTCGACGACGACCACGGTCACCTCGGCGGGGGTCGGCGCCGGCACGCCGACCAGCTCGATCTCAGGTCGCGTCGCGAAGTCGTTGCGCACCGTGGGCAAGACGAGCGGATCCTCCACATGAAGGGCTACCCGGATACGCTCTGCTGCCTCTCCCACCCTGGTCAGGGCCGGCGGCCGGGCGTCCCCCCACTGCGGGGCGGCGTCAAGGTCGCGGCGGAGTGCGGCCGGCGCGTGGCCCCCTTCGAGTTTCGCCGAGGCCGGATCGCGCCGACGGCGGGCCGCGCCGGCAGACTCGGCGCTGGGCAACATCAGCAAGACTGGGTCAGTGACGGTCACACGCGTACCTCTCGCAGGTTCTGCTCGGTGATGGGCGAACCGCGTGACTACGTGGCGGGGCGGAGGATTCTGCTGCTGCTGGATGACGCCGCGTCGCACGAGCAGGTCACCCCGCTGCTTCCCGGCGCCGGGGGCAGCGTGGTGCTGGTGACCAGCCGCCGGCGCCTGACCGCGCTGCAGGACGCGGCAGTTGTCAGCCTGGACGTCTTCGAGCGGGCTGAGGCGACGGCCCTGCTGGCCCGGTTGGCCGGTCGCCCAGGCCTGGGCCCAGACGACGAGGCCGTCGCGGAGCTGGCCCGGTTGTGCGGTTACCTACCGCTGGCGATCGGGATGTTGGCCCGGCAGTTGCATCATCACCCGGCCTGGACCGCGGCGGGCCTGGCCGCCGAGTTGACGGTCGCCGTGGACCGGCTGGAGCTGATGCGGGCCGAGAACCTGTCCGTTGCCGCCGCGTTCGACCTGTCCTACCGGGACCTCGCCCCCGGCCAGCAGCGGCTGTTCCAGCGCCTGGGCGTGCACCCCGGCACCGATATCGACGCGTACGCGGCCGCCGCGCTGGACGGCACCGACCTGGCCACCGCCCGCCGCCATCTGGACAGCCTCTACGATCACCACTTCCTGACCGAGCCCGCTCGCGGCCGTTACCGAGCGCACGATCTGCTCCGGGAACACGCTCGCGGCCTGGCGGCGGCCGACGACCCCGCCGACGCCGACGCCGCGGTCCAGCGGCTGCTGGACTACTACCTGTACACGTCCACGGCGGCGGGCCGGCACATCGAGGTCCGCGGCACGACTGTGCGTCGCCCGCTGCCCGGCGACCCGCCGCCGATCGTCCCGCCGCTAGCCACCACGGCACAGGCCGTTGCTTGGCTTGACGTCGAGCGTGCCAACCTGCGCGCGGCGGTCGAAAGGGCCGCCGAGAGCCGGCGGACCGGACACGCCACCGGCATCGCCGCCGCGATCAGTGGCTTCCTGTTCGCCCGGGGTCACTGGGATCAGGGCATGGCCCTTCAGCACGTCGCCCTGGCCGCCGCGCGCGGGGCCGGTGACCGGGCGGGGCAGGCAGGCGCGCTCAACGAGCTGGGCATCCTCCAGCGGTCCACGGGCGGCTTTCCGTCCGCCACGGCAAGCCACGAGCAGGCGCTGGAGCTCTACCGCGGGCTGGACGACCGGCTCGGCCAGGCCGGGGCGCTGGACCAACTGGGCAGAGCACAACGCGAGGCCGGCGCCTACTCGGCGGCCGCCGCCAGCCATCAGCAGGCCCTCGAGCTGTACCGAGACCTCGACCACCAGGCCGGCCAGGCCCTTGCCCTCACCAACCTGGGCACCGTACAAGCCCGGACCGGGGACTACCCGGCCGCCGCCGCGAGCCACCGGCGTGCCCAGCGGATCGCCCGCGACATCGGCCACCGGCTCTGCCAGGCCCTGGCCACCGGCAATCTGGCCGTCGTACGGATGCGGACCGGGGACTATCCGGCCGCAGTCACCAACCTGACCCGGGCGCTGGGCATCTACAGTGCGCTGGGTGACCGGCTCGGCCAGGCCAGCGCCCTCACCAACCTGGGCGAGGCGCGATCGCGGACCGGGCAATACCAGGCGGCCGCGGCCAGCAGCCGGCAAGCGCTGGACATCTTCCGTGAACTCGGCGACCGGCGTCACCAGGCCTGTGTCATCGCCAACCTCGGCGTCATGCAGGCGCGGGGCGGGGACCCCGCACGGCCGTGGCAGTGCGGTGACCAGTAGCCTTCACCGGGTTGGCGAACTTTGATGGTTGCCGTTCTAGTGGGCCGGGGCTGTCGATGTTGGGTGGGGTTCGCGGGTTCATTAGCGTTTGTCGTGTGCCTAGCCCTGGTGGCATACTGGTCGTATGCCTAGACGTCGTGACGTAGGTGCCGGCCCGGTGGTGCACCGTACCGCCCGGATCGGGTTGCGTCTGACCTGCGCCCAGCGGCAACGCTGTTTCGGTTTGCTGCGCTCGGCTGGTGACGTGTGGGCGTGTGTGTTGGAGATCAACGGGTGGCGGCGACGTCGTGGCGACCAACCCGTCGCCGGATATCAGCAGCTGTGTCGCCTGCTGGCCGAGTCTGGGCCCGGCGTGTTCGGCGAGTTGGACAGCACCGGCGCCCGCTCGGTGCTACGCCGCTACTCCGACGCCTGGTTTGCGGCCGCGGCCCGCCGTAAAGCCGGAGCGCTCGAGGTCCGCTATCCACGGCGGCGACGCTCGTTGATGCCGGTCCGCTGGTATCGCGCCACGTTCACCCTGACCGGCCGCACCGTCCGGCTACCCACAGCCCGGGGATGCCCGCCACTGCTGATCCGGCTGGATCGGCCGGTCCCCTACCCACCGCAGACGGTACGGGCGGTGACCTTGCTGTTCGCCGACGGCCGGCTCTGGGTGGATGTCACCGCCGAACTGCCGGTGGCCGCCTACCCCGCCGGACAGCAACCCGATCCCAGCCGGGCCGCCGGGGTCGATCTGGGGATCATCCACCCGTACGCGGTCGCCGGCCCGCACGGTGACGCTTTGCTGGTGTCCGGGCGGGCGATCCGCGCCGAACACCGTATGCACCTGGCCGACACGAAAACCCGCCGCCGGGCCACCGCCCACCGGGCACCCAGCCGCGGTGAACGCGGGTCCCGACGCTGGCGGAAAACCCGGCGCCGGGCCCGACTGGTCGAAGGCCGCCACCACCGCCGTATCCGGCAAGCCCTGCACGAAGCCACCACCACCGTGATCGGCTGGGCCGTCGACCGACGCATCGGCACGCTCACCGTCGGTGACCCGCGCGGGGTGCTGGACAAGCCGGCCGGGCGGCGGCACAACCTGCGGCTGCGGCAGTGGCAGATCGGCCGTACCCTGCGCATTCTGCAGGACAAGGCTGCTCTGGCCGGGATTCGGGTGTGTCTGGTTGACGAACGTGGCACCTCGTCGACCTGCCCCGGCTGCCACAAGAGGATCAGCAAGCCGCGGGGCAGGGTGATGGCCTGCCCGCACTGCCAGTTCGTCGGGCATCGTGATGTTGCCGCGGCGTTCACCATCGCCACCCGCACCCCGGGCGGCGTTATCACCGCTCCACCCGCGATGGGTGGGGTGGTCACGCACCGTCGAGCCGGACGACACCTACCCGGTGTCACCCGCGCACGGCGTGACCCACGCCGCCGACCACCCCGGACGGCCACGACAGGGTCTGTTGGCCGGCGGAGGCCCGCCCCACCCCCGGGTGAGGAGTCGCTCGTTCACCCCGGTGAACGAGGATCCACAACGCCACCGGGACCAACCCGGTGAACGCCAATGGACACCGCACTAGCCTCACCCAGGCGCTGGGCATCTACCGCGAACTCGGCGTCCGGGGTAGCGAGGCCGAGGTGCTGAACGACCTGGGCGAGGTGTTGGCCCGATTCGCTGACAGCCGCCAGGCCCTCGATCACCACACCCAGGCGCTGGCCATCGCCCGCGCGATCAGCGCGCCGCTGGAGGAGGCTCGGGCGCGGGAAGGCAGCGGTCACTGTCTGCTGCGCGACGGCAACATCGCCGGCGCCGCCACACAGTGGCACGAGGCACTCGCCATCTACCAGCAGATCGGCGCCCCCGATGCCCAGCGGGTCCAGGAAATCCTGTGCCAGCACGGCAGCACGGCGGCCGCTGGTCTCACCCGTACCTGATGAGAACCACCGAGTGGACGAGAGCCGACGTCAGGAGATCTGGTCGACGAGCGGACGTCGGGTCGACGGGTTGGTTTCCGACGAGGGGTCCGACGAGGTCGCACGGTGACCCGCGGCCGTGACGTGGTGCGGCGGTCCCAACGTTTTCGGGACTTTAGTCCTGACCTGGGGGCGAAATGCTACGACGGCGGCGCGCCGATCCGTAGATCGGGGTGATGGCCGGCGTACCGCGTCGACCTGGTCTGCCAACGAGGGCGGATCTGATCTCGATTTCACATTTCCGGATCAACCGACCACTGCAGGTGGACCACCCGGTGCCGATGGTTAGACCAAAGGGCGGGTACGCACCTCGCTTGGGGTGCCGTGAACTAGGACGGGAGTCTCGACCATGGCGATATTGTTCCAGCGTTCATCGCCGAACGATACCGGCATACGCAGAGCCGGCCCGACCGCGACGGCGCCCAACGCCAACGCCCGGCGCGGCGAAGACGCTGAGATCCGGCAGATCGTGGATCAGCGGCTCGTCAGCGCGGAGTTCCAGCCGATGGTGAGCCTTGCCGGCCGCGAGCCGTGGGCGTTCGAGGCCCTGGCCCGGGGTCCGGCGACCTCCCCGCTGGGAGCGCCGGGCGCGATGTTCGGGGCCGCCGCGAGGGTGGGTCTGGCCGGAGAACTGGATCGCGTCGCGCACGCGGCGGCGTTCGGCGTGGTGCTCGACAACTCGCCCGGCTACCGGCTGCCGTTGTCGGTCAACGCCGGGCCGGTGGGGTTGGCGACGCCGAACCCGGTGGACCTGGCCGAGGTGGCGGAGCGCGCCCAGCGCCAGTTCCCCGTGATCGTCGAGCTGGCCGAGAGCGCCGTCGTGGCGGATCCGCTGGCGGCGCTCGTGGCGGTCGACCGGGCGCGCGCCGACGGCATGCGCATCGCCGTGGACAACGTGGGCCTCGCGCCGGCGTCGTTCGTCCTGCTGCCCCTGGTACAGCCGGACGTCGTCAAGCTGGACCGGTCGCTGGTCACCAACGCCGACGCCGCACAGACGTTGATCGGCGGACTGACCGACTACGTCCGCCAGAGCCGCGTACGCGTCGTGGCGCAAGGCATCGAGCGGGAGGAACACATCGACCTGGCCGTCGCGATGGGTGCCCGGTACGGGCAGGGCTACCTGTTCAGCCGGCCCCTGCCGCTGCCCAAGGGCGCCGGCGAGCCGCGCGACACCGCCTGGAGCTCGGCCCTGTCGCTGGACGCCGAGGTGTTGCCGGACGAGTTGCTGGGCGTCGGGTCCGACTCCCCGTTGGCGGACATCGGCGTCATCCGCCAGGTGGCCACGCTGATGACCCGACGTGCCGAGGCGCACGCCGACCCGGCGGTGATCATCCTGGTCAGCCCCGCCGGCGGCCTCGCGGCCGACTCATGGCTGCTGCCCCGGCCGCTGGCCAGGGCATCCGCGCTGGCCATGATCATGACCCCGGACGAGAACAAGAAGCCCCTCCCCAACGTGGTGACGCACGCCGTGGCGGCGAAAGATCCACTGGCTACCCGGTTCGCGTTGGCGATCCTGACCGCCGACGGGGCGAGCCTGCTCGCCGCCCGGCCGGGCGGCGACGACCGGACCGGGACCTACCAGTACCAGATCAGCCACAACCGGGACGATGTGCTGCTGGCCTGCCGGTCGTTGCTGCGGCGTTGCGTCGCCCAACTGGCTTCCGCGCCGGGAGGTCGTCCGTTCGCCGATGACTGACGCCCGGCCCGGTCCGGCCCGGCCACGCTCGGGTCGGGGAGTCGACGGCAGCGGGAACCGGGGGTGTCCGGGCCGCGAATCGCGAGTTTTTTTCGCGTCAAGACATTGACCCAGGGGTTTGCGCGGTGTGGGATACAGATCATCGCGCGTCGATGGATGACCTGGGTCGAGGTGCGCCGAATCCAGAAAGCGAGGAATGGCACACGTGTCTTCGACGTCTTCTGCCGCGCGGGGGCCCGCCACGGTCCGGCCCCCCGGCACGCTCGTGGGGCGTCATCGCCGTCCCCTGCTCCGGGTCGCGGCCGCGCTGGTCGCGCTCGGGATCATGGTCCCGGCGACCGCGGCCTTCGCCGACAACCTGCCCAACCTGCCAGAGAACGCGAACGGGTACGAAGCGTCCTTCTCGCCCGCCTTCGACTACGACACCGACGGCTGCTACGCCGTGGCGGCCATCAGCCCGGACGGCACGCTCAACCCCGGGCTGAACCCCTCCGGTGACGTCAACGGCCACTGCCACGACCAGATCGACCTGGACAGGACACAGACGTACGCCCGGTCCCGGTGCGACAACGGCTGGTGCGCGATCGTCTACGCCAGTTACTTCGAGAAGGACCAGGCGGTGGACGGGAGTTCCCTCGGCGGCCACCGGCACGACTGGGAACACGTCATCTCCTGGGTCAACCAGGCGACCAACCAGGTGGAGTACGTGACCACCACCCAGCACAGCAGCCAGGTGACCTACCCCCGCTCGCAGGTGCGCTTCGACGGCACGCATCCCAAGGTCGTCTATCACAAGGACGGCTTGTCGACGCACTTCTTCCGGCTCGCCAACGCCAACGACGAGCCGCCGGAAAACTACTACCACAACTGGCGCTATCCGCCGCTGGTCGGCTGGGACGGGTGGCCCAGCACCGCGCTGCGAGACGAGCTGATGGCCGCCGACTTCGGCCAGGCGACGATCAAAATCAAGGACGGCTCGTTCGAGTACCTGCTTGACGTGTCGAAGCCCGCCGGGATCCCGTTCAACTCGCAAGGCTGAAGCAGGCCGCCGCCGGGGGACCGCCGCTGGCAGGGCGGTCGTCCGGTGGCGCGCATTGAACGCGGCGCCGACGAGGACGGCATGCCACCGTGGTCAGCCGCCGGCGTGGGCCGAGCTGGCGATCGCCGTCCGCACTGCGGCGAGCAACTCGTTCGCGGTGAACGGCTTGGGCAGCACGGTGATGTCGCCGGGCAGCAGCCCGCGGTCGTCCATCAGGCCGTCGGCGTACCCCGACATGAACAGCATCGGGGTGCCGGGGTGCTCGGCGCAGATCACCGCGGCCAGGTCGGCGCCGTGCATGGCCGGCATCACCACGTCGCTCAGCAGCAGGTCGATCGGTTTGGCGTGCCCGCGGGCCAGCTCGATCGCGGCCAGAGCGTCGGCCGCCCGATGTTGACCGGCTCGGCCAGCACCGGCCGGAGATCGGGCGCCAGATGGGCGGTGATCTGGATGCGGTCGCCGGCGGTCGGGGCGAGCAACTCGTGGGACTCCCGGACGGCCTCGTTGAGGTCGAGCGCCGACACCGAGATGTGCTTCCGGCTGCCGAACGTGAGCAGCTGCTGGGTGAGCTCGGCGGCCCGCCGCCCGCCCTTGCGGATCTGGGCGAGGTCGGCGAGCAGCGTACGGCCGTCGGCCGCGCCCAGGACGCCCCGCTCGACGAGATCTTCGATGCCCTCCGCGAGCAGGGCTTCGAACCCGAGCATCGCGCCGAGGATGTCGCGTACCAGCTCGCGGTTGCTGGTCTGGTCGTCGACGAGAAGGACGGTGCTCAACGGCGTTCCCCTCTTCCAGACTGTTCGGTGATCACGATTTCGCGCAGGGTGTCCATCGCGTGCGCGTAGGCGGTGCGCACGCCGGCGAGGGTCTCGGACGCTTCGCGGAGGTCTCCGGCGGCGGCCAGTTCCTCGAGGGTGGCGCACAGCGCCGCAAGGGTCGTCGCGCCGATGCCGGCGGCGGCCCCGCGCAGCGAGTGGGCGGCGCCGGCGAGCCCGTCTGCGTCGGCGCGGCCCAGCGCGGCGCCGAGCGCGGCGATGCAGCGTTCGCCGTCGTCGGCGAACGAGGTGCTGAACCGCTCGATTGTGGCGGTCGGCACGTAGCCGCGGAGCCGCTGAAGCCGGTGCAGGATCTCCTGGTCGACGGCGGCGCGCACGTCCGGTCCCGCCGGCCCGTCGCCGATCCACCGGTGCAACGCCGCGGCCAGGTCGTCCGGCTCGAACGGCTTGGCGAGGTAGTCGTCCATGCCGGCCGCGTAGCAGCGGTCACGGTCGCCCTTCAGAGCCGCCGCGGTCATCGCGATGATCGGTGTCCGGGCCGACGGCCCGGCGCTGTGGCGCTCCGCCAGGGCCTCGCGGCGGCGGATCTCCCCGGCGGTCTCGTACCCGTCCATGTTCGGCATCTGGCAGTCGAGTAGCACCGCGTCGTAGCCGCGACGGCCGAACATCGCCAGGGCCTGCGTTCCGTCGCCGGCGACGTCGACCTGGTAGCCGAGCTCCCGCAGGACGCCCACGGCGACGATCTGGTTGGTCTCGTTGTCCTCGGCCAGCAGCAGCCGGGCGCCGCCGGCGGAGGCCCGCGCCGGCGTGCTGGCCTCGGCGCCGGCGGCCCGAGCCGGGTCCGCCGAACCGGACCGGCTCAACGTCGCGGCGATCTCGATCAGGCAGTCGTACAGCTGGGACTGCTGGATCGGCTTGCTCAGCGTCGCCACGATCCCGGCCTTCCGAGCCTCGGCGGGCAGCGCCGGCTCATCCGTCGTCATGAGGACGACCGGCAGGGGCCCGATCTCCGGGTTGTGCGTGACCCGCCGGGCCAGCCGCATGCCGTCGAGCCCGGGCATGTGCAGGTCGGTGATCATCACGTCGAACGGCCGCCCACCCGCGGAGGCGTTCCGCAATTCGTCGATCGCCTCCGCGCCGGACGACACCGCTGTGGGCAGCATCGACCAGGCGTGCGCCACCTCCGTCAGCACCCGCCGCGAGGTGGCGTTGTCGTCCACCACCAGGACCCGCAGCCCGGCCGGCGTGGTGTGGCCGTGCGGCGCCGGCACGGCCGCCGCGTTCGGACGCATCGGCAGCTGGCACCAGAAGACGCTGCCGGCGCCGGGCTGGCTGCGCACGCCGACCTCGCCGCCCATGGCCTCGCCCAGCTTCCGGCAGATGGCCAGGCCGAGGCCGGTGCCGCCGAAGCGGCGCGTGGTCGACGAGTCGGCCTGCGCGAAGGCGTCGAAGAGGACGGCGCAGTGCTCGGGCGTGATACCGATCCCGGTGTCCTGCACCTCGAGCCGCACGGCGACCGCATCCGGCCCGGTCGCCTCCCGCGCGGCGTCGTCACCGCGCCGGATGTGTACGAAGACCTCGCCCTGCTGGGTGAACTTGACCGCGTTGACGGCGAAGTTCAGCAGGATCTGCCGGATCCGTACCGGATCGCCGCGCACCTGCTCGGGCACGTCCACGTCGCAGTGGCCGACGAGTTCCAGCCCCTTCCCGCGGGCCGACTCCGCGACCAGTTCCAGCACCTCCTCGAGCACGGCGTGCAGGCTGACGGCGGAGTCGTCGATGATCAGGGCGCCGGCTTCGATCTTGGAGAAGTCCAGCACGTCGTTGATGACGGTGAGCAGTGCCTTGCCGGCGACGCGGATCCGCTCGGCGTAGTAGCGGGCGGTCTCGCTCAACTCGCCGCGCAGCAGGAGTCCCGTCAGCCCGATCACGCCGTTCATCGGCGTACGGATCTCGTGGCTCATCATGGCGAGGAACTCGGACTTGAGGCGCGAGGCCTCCAGCGCGTCGTCCCGTGCCTCCGCCAGGTCCCGCTCGAACTGCTGCCGCTGGCTGACATCCCGGACGAACGCGCTGAACTGCAGCCCCGACCGGCTCGGCACCGGCCAGACGGTGATCTCGGCGGGGATCTCGGCGCCGTCTCTGCGGAAGGCGACGATGTCCCGGCTCCGGTCCAGCGCCCCCGTCCCACCGCCGGTGAAGGCGTTCCGGACGGCCTCCCGTTGTGCGTGCTTCGAGGCCTCGGGCACCATCAGCTCGGCGAGGTCGCGGCCCACCGCCTCCTCGCGCTGCCAGCCGAAGACGGTCTCGGCGCGACGGTTCCACTCGGTGACGTTGCCGTCGGTGTCGATGCTGATGAACGGGTCGCTCGCGGAGTCGATGATCGCCCCGAGCTGGGCCAGCTCGTGCTCGGTCCGCTCCTCCCGGTCGCGCCGGCGGGCGCGGCGGATGCGGGCCTCCGCCATCGCCGCGGCGGCGACCATCAGCACCACGAGGCCCGAGGCGAAGACGAAGGAGATCGCGGCGAGGACGCCGGCCATCGGGCCCGGCCGGTCGACGGGCTTCGGCCCGTGGAGCATCGAGCTCACGGCCGCCACCCAGGCGTGGCCGGCCACGGCGGCGCGAAAGGCCTGCGCGCCGGCGGACCGGAGCACGACCGCGGCGCAGAACGCCATGATCAAAACGACGAGTACGAGGGCAAGCGTGCCGATCAGCGATCTGCGCCCATCCCTGTGCCTTGTCCGTAGCCCGAACCGCATACCCGAGATTTTTTCACCCGAATCACTTCTAAGCGGCTGATATCGCGATTCGTCCTGTGCGGGGCGGTTGCCGGGTCCCCGCCGCAGTTTCCCGATTCTCCTGGTCGGGGGCCTCGGGGTAGGGGCGTTGGCGAGGTCTGAAGAGCTGGCGGGAGGTGATCCTGGTGCGGCGGGCCGGGCGTGGAGCGTACGTCCGTGTTGGATCTTGATCTAGCGTACGTCCGTGCTTGATCTTGATCTCGGCAGTGGGCTGACCGTTTCGCCTGCCGGGGCCCGCGCCCGCCGTTAGTCTGAGGCTTGCCTGGTTCGTCCCCTTGTGAGGTGCCCGTGTCGCAGCCCGTAGAGGTGGACGTCGTCATCGTCGGCGGCGGTCTCGCCGGTCTTGCCGCGGCCCGGCGGCTTGACCGCGCCGGCGTCGAATGGCTGCTCGTCGAGGCCGGCGACCGCATCGGCGGGCGGGTCGCCACCGACGTCATCGACGGCTGGCGGCTCGATCGAGGCTTTCAGGTGCTCAACACCGCCTACCCGCGGCTGTCCGCGCTGGTCGACGTCGAGGCGCTGGACCTGCGGTACTTCACCTCGGGGGTCCTGGTGCGGCGCGGCGGCGAACTGCACCGCCTGGAAAACCCGCTGCGCGGCCCGCTCGCCGCGACGCACACCCTCGCCTCGGGGATAGGCACGCTCGGCGACCGGCTGAAATTCGCGGCGCTCGCCACCCGGTGCGCGACGCTGCCGCCCGCCAAGCTGCTCGAAGCGCGCGAGACGACCACCCAGGAGATGCTGCGCAGGGCCGGCCTGTCACACCGCATGATCGAAGAGGTGCTGCGGCCGCTGTTCTCCGGAGTCTTCGCCGACCGGTCGCTCGAAACGTCCAGCCACGTCTTCGCCATGGCGCTGCGCTCGTTCGCCCGAGGACGCCTCGGCGTGCCCGCGGCCGGCATGGCCGCGCTACCCGCCGCGGTCGCCGGCCCACTACCCTTCCCGCAACTGCTCATCGGCGCCCGCACCCTGTCCGTCGGAAGCGGCATGGTCATCACCGACGGCGGCGAGATCCGCTCCCGGGCCGTGATCGTCGCCACTGACCCGGCCACCGCGTCGACCCTGCTCCCGCAACTCCCGATGCCCGACATGCACGGCCTGACCACGTTCTACTTCGGCGCCGACCACGCGCCCCTCGACGAGCCCACCATCCTGCTCGACGGCGACCGGCGCGAAATCATCGCCAACACGGCCGTCGTGAGCAACGCCGCCCCCGAGTACGCGCCGTCCGGCAAATCCTTGATAGCTGCCACGGTCGTCGGCGTCTCCGCCCCGTCCACCGCCTCCGAGCAGGTGATACGCGTCGAGCTAGCCCGCCTATACGGCCTGCCGGCCGAGCGTTGGGACCTACTCGAGGTGGTCAGCGTGCCGCGGGCGCTGCCGGCGGCGAGGGTGCCACAACGCGACCTGCGAAAGGCCGTCGACCTGGGGGACGGGCTGTTCGTGGCGGGCGACCACCGGGACACGCCGTCCATCCAGGGGGCCATGGCGGGGGGATGGCGTACGGCTGGGGCAGTGTTGAGTTGGTTGGGTGCCCGGGTGCCGGCATAGATCGGTAGCTTGCGACTCATGTGGCGGGTTAGGATCGCCGCCGGTACGGGGCGGTAGCTCAGTGGGTTAGAGCAGGGGACTCATAATCCCTCGGTCGCGGGTTCGAGTCCCGCCCGCCCCACCAACCTCACCATTGCGCGAACCAGGCGTGGTGGTGGATGCGGTGGATTCCGGTATGTGGATCTCGTGACGTCTTGTCGGGATTCGGAACATGGGGATCACCTTCCCTTCTTGGGTGATGCGGATTTCGGCGACCAAGGCTTCGATGGCGCGCTTGCGTTCGCCGGAGGTTCCCGCGGTGACGGCGTGGTGCAGGTATGCCCGAAGCTGTTCGATGGTGCCGGGTGGTGGTGGCGTGGGTTCGGCGTCGAGGCCAGCGGTGAGGTCGTCGCGCCGGGCTGTCAGCTGGGTGATCTTGTGTCGGAGTTCGGCGATGCGGGGTCCGGCGGTGGCGTCGTCCATGGTGCCGTTCTCGAACGCGCTGTGGTAGCGGTCGATCGCGGTCTGGGTATGGCTGATCTGGGCGGTGATGGCGTCGAGTTCGGCCCGCCGGTCGGTGTGGGTGTCGCGGAACTCTTGGCGGGCCGTTGTGATGACCTGCTCGAGGATGCTGGTCTGCTGGTAGAAGTCGTAGAGGGCTTGCAGCACGGCGACGTCGGCGGCGTCCGCGGCGAGGCGGGCGCCGGTGCAGCCGGCGGCGCCGTAGCGGCTGCGGGAGTAGCAGGTGTAATACCGGTAGCGGGCGTTGCGGCCCCGCACGGCCGTGCCGATGTACTTCCGACCGCATTCCGGGCAGGTGATCAGCCCGGTGAGGTGGTACTCGCTGGGTGACGCCGCGCGCTGGGTGTGCGCGTCGGCGCGCGATCCGGCGATGTCGCGGGCTTGTTCGAAGGTGTCGCGGTCGATGAGCGGTTCGTGGGCGTCGGGGACGTGCACGTCGCGGTAGGCGATGTCGCCGACGTAGGCGGGGTTGTCGAGGATCCGGGCGACGGTGTACCCGGACCACGGCTTGCCGGTGCGGTTACGTACACCGCGTTGGTTGAGTTCGGTGGCGATGGCCCGGGTACCGATCCGCTTCTGGGTGTAGAGCCGGAAGATGTCCCGCAGGATCGGCGCTTCCTCCGCGTGCGGTACGAGTTTCTGGGTGTCGCGGTCGACAAGGTATCCGTAGGGGCGGGTGCCGCCGGCCCATTTCCCTTTTGTTGCTTTGGTGGTCATTCCGTTGATCACTCTGTCGATGATGGTTTCCCTTTCGAATTCGGCGAAGACGCCGAGAAGTTGCACGAGCATCCGGCCGATCGGGGTGGATGTGTCGAATGGTTCGGTGGCGGAGCAGAACGCGACTCCGGCATCGTCGAGTTCGTGCAGCAAATCGAGGAGGTCGGAGAGGCGTCGGGAGAATCGGTCGACGCGTACGACGAGCAGCACGTCGTATTGGCCGGCCCTGGCGGCGCGGAGGGCGCGTTGCAGGTCCGGGCGGTCGGTGGTGGCGCCGGATGCGTCGTCGGTGAATTCCTGGACGAGGGTCCAGCCGGGTTGGGAGGTGATGTAGGCGCGGAGCGAGGCGAGTTGGGCGTCGATGGAGAAGGGTTGATGTTCGTCGTCGGTGGACCGCCGGGTGTAGATCGCGATGCGGCGGAGGCCGGGTTCGCTGGAGAGGCTGGTGGCGCGGCGTTTCCCGCGCCGGGGTTTCGCGGTGGTGGCTGCCATGGCTGGATTCCTTCACGGACTGACGGCCGGTCGAAGGCCTTGGGCGGGGTTGCGCGAGAGGGCTGGCCGGTGGCGGACGCCGCAGGGATGCGGGTGTCCACCACCGGCCGGGCGGTTATCCGGTGGTGTCGGGATGGGTGCGCCAGTAGCCAGCGACCAGGACGGCCAGGGCGTGGACGGCTTCGGCTTCCTCTGCGGCTGTCATTTCGACCGTTTCTATTGATTCGATGCGTACGTCGTTGATGGTGGCGGGTGCACAGCGACGCCGATGTGTTGTCTTGCCGGTTGTTTCCGATGGTGCGGGATTAGGGTCGTCGTCGCATGTTTCGGTGTTTTCATCATACCCGTTTCGGGTGGTGTCGCCCGGGGCGTGGGTGCGCATATTCCTCCGGAATATCCATGCAGAATTCTGGCGGATGTGACGAGCAGGTTCATGTCCTTCAGGCTCCTTTCGAGCTGATTATTTGAGGGTGGTTTCCGGTGCTGTCCGGCTCGTAGTCGACGGTGTGCTGCTGTTGGCGTGCGGACGGGCGTCGGGTGGGTTCAGCGGCGGCCTCCTTCTGGTTGTCGAGGCGCAGGGACGGTGGGGCGCCGCCTGGCGATCGGGCGGGGATGGTAGCTCCGCGATCTGTCAGCCCGGCGAGGGCGGAGGCGGCCTCGACCGGTCAGGATCTGTCAGCAGGGTGACCGGCCGGGGTGACAGATCCTGACAGATACGGTGGGTGTCTGTCCGCGCGCTCGCCGCGTCCGTGGCGGGGCGCGGGGTGTCGGAGAGTGGGCTCGGCGTGTGGTCATGCCGCGTTTGTGGTGTTGCCGTCGATGACGGTGGTGGCGAGGTCGGCCAGGCGCAGCGGCGCGCCGGGGCGGTGGTGGAGCCACCACACGGCGTCGGCGGGGCTGAGACCGGTCTGGGTGGTGTGGTCGCGGGCGGCGGTGGCGACCGGGATGCGGATGCGGGTTTCGTTGAGGTGGTGGTGCAGGTGGCGTTCCCGGATGGCGGAGTGCAGCCAGAACAGCACCGGCCAGAGCCGTCCGGTGACGCCGGCCAGGTCCTCGTAGTTGAACAGCTTGTCGACCAGCAGGCTCAGGGGACGTTCGGTGCCGGTGTCGTACTCCAGGAAGAACGGCACCCGCTGGTGGTGTTCGGCCCAGATGCCGTGTCCGTCCGGGCGCACCTTGGCGATGTAGGCGAGGACCTGGATCGGGTCGCCGTCCTCGGCGAACGCGCCGATGCCCTGCATTCGGGCTGCCGGCCACCACCGCTCCAGGCAGGTGCCGGGGCGGGTGCGGGCGTGGCCGGCGAGGTCGGTGAAGAACTGGTTGACGCCGAGCAGGTGCGGAAGGTTCGCCCGGTTCGTCAGGTGCCAGCGCCGTCTGCGTGCCGCATCGCGGCGCGGTATGTCGTCGCCGCGTTGGGCCGAGACGACATCGACGCCGAGTTGGTCGAGGACGTAGTGGTAGGGATACGAGCCGCCGTCGGGGCGCTGGGGCCGGAACCGGGCCAGCACGCCGAGGGTGGTGAGTCTGCGGAGTCGTCCCTGGGCGAAGTCGAGGGACGGGAACAGGGCGTGGGCGATCTGGGCGGTGGTGAGCACGCCGTGGTCGGCGAGCCAGCCGAGCAGGACGTGGTCACGGTCGGTCAGCGCGGACTGCACGCGCAGGACATGATCGGTCATAGGCGACCTCCAGCAGAGATAGATGTTGTTCCCCATGGGGAGACCCCAGACAGAGGGTCTGTCGCGACAGCACGACCACCGCGGAAAGTGGCCGTGACCTGCCCTGACAGACCTCCGACGGGGTCCGTCCGGGTATCCAGTTCAAAACGGACGGTCGACTGGAGACCCGCACGGAGCCCCGGACGGGGATCGAAACGGGATCTGTCAACGCCGTACGGCAAGTCCGGTTGGGTCGCCGCCGACGATGGTGAGAGACGGTGGACTGGCACGGTGAATGCTCCTTACAGTTGATCATGGGCCTGTTGGGTGGTGCTCCCAAGACCCGCCAGGGGGACTCCGGGGTGTTGGGTGGCTGTTGGGCGTGGCCTGCCATTTGGCCCGGCGGTGGTCGCTTGTCCCCGGGCCGCGTGGAGGGCAGGCGGCAGATTCACCGGAGCGCGGTTCCGGTGACGTACATCAGGTTCCACTATGGAGTTATCAACATACGTGTGCCAAGCGGCATAATCCGGGCACTGAGAGGCGGAACATGGGTAGGCGGCGTCAGTCGTCTGACCAGACGACGCGCAGCGGTACAACAACCGGGAAACAGGGGGAACGGCAGGATTCAGCGGCGGACGCAGCTCCGGAGCGCGCCGCTGACACGACTCCACACGGCGGGGCCGTTCACTCTGACGCGGCATCCGTCGCCGACCTGCCCCGAAAGGCTCAGTGGGCACCCATGCGGACACCTGATGCGCCAAGCAAACGACGCGGCAGGCTCGCTGTCCGGTGGGGCGTCGCCGCCGACCGGCCCGAAGGCTGGTGGGCACCCATACGACGCTGATCCATCGCACGCACGAACCCTGTGCGGGTGTGCAAGGTGGTGCTGGTGTGTTTCAGAAAGCGTTCCTCAATGTAACCTGTCCGGCGGGCCACCGATAGCCGATTACAGGCTGTGCAAGACCAGACCAACCGAGATCGTCTGGACAGGACAGGTGATCCGCCGCTGAGGTGAGTCTCCACTCTCGAACTCACGACTTGGACAAGGCATCAAGGCTGTTCACCGACGGTAATGCATGTGCTGGATGTGGGAAACAGTATGCGGATCACCGATCCGTCCACTGGACGCGGGCCCACGAACATGTGTTCAAATGTGACTGTGAGTGATCGGCTGTCGCTGGTGGGACCACGTGTCTATATCTGCCCGTGAACATCGTGAACCCGCGATCGTGCACGCCAAGGGTCCGATGTGCTGCCGCAGGTCGGGCTACGGTGCGATGCAATGGATGGGCGGTGAGGCGTGATGGGTGATTCCCCTGCCGGGCTGGGTGACCTGCTTCGGTTGGCGCAGTGGGGTCCACGGCAGCTGGTCAACGCGATCAACATGCGGTTGTCCAGCCAGGGCCGGGAGCGACTTCGGCTGGATCCGACCGCCGGCTATGCCTGGACCCGCCGTGGCTTCTGCCCGAGGGCGCCCATCCCTACTGTGGCCGCCGCGGTGCTGACCGACCGGCTCGGCTTCACCGTCGCGGTCGAGCAGCTGTGGCCCGGCCACGGTCAGATGATAGCCGGGCAGCCAGCCGCAGGCGGGCTGGAGTCGCTCACCCATGTCGATGACCTCGTCCGGGAGTTGAGCCAGCTGGCCATGGTCTCGTCGACGCCGGGTAGCCCGGTCGAGGACGCCTCGGGCGCGGACCTGACCGCTGCGGTCCTCGACCAGCTACGCGGCGTCGTGTTGACTGCTAGGAATCGCAGTGGCCACGAGTACGTGTTGCCCGAGCAGGTCGATCTGATCGGTGCCCACGTGACGGCGCTGCGCCGGTTGGACGACCGGTACGGCGGAGGAGCGTTGAGCCTGCGCTATGTCGCGGCCGAACTGCGTAACGTGATGGATCTGGTGCAGCACGCCAACTACGAGGTGGCGACCGGCAGACGGCTGTTGACCATCGTTGCTGACCTTGCCCAGTTGCTCGGCTGGCTGCATTTCGACTCCAGCCGGTACGGCTCTGCCGAGCGATACCTGCTGCTCAGTGTGGGAGTGTGCCGGGCGATCGGGGCATCCGATCGGGCGGCCAACGCAATCGGGATGCTCAGCTACGTGTCGGCCTTCGCCGGCCACGGGCCGCAGGCCGTCCGGCTTGCTGAGGCGGCTGCCGCCGAGTGCCGAGACCGCGATCCCGTGCTGCGCGCACGGCTGCTCGGCAGGGAAGCTACTGCCGCTGCCGCCGATGGGGACCTCGGCCGGTTCCGTCGCTGCGCTGATCAGGCCGTCGAGTTGCTCGGCCGCGGTCAGTCCCGGGACAACCTGTCGTTCCTGTACTACTTCACCCCGATGCAACTGGCGGCGGAGGCCGGTCAGGGTCTGGTCGTGCTCGCCGAACGCACCACTGCCCATCGCGGGCGTCTGCTGTCGGAGGGAATCGATCTGCTCAGGGGTTCTGTCGCCGACTTGGCGGTCAGTGATGCAGCAGGCAACGGGCCCGCCTATGCCCGTTCCGGACTGCTGCACACCACGTTCCTGGCTCGGGCCCATCTACTGCGGGGAGATCTCGGGGAGTCGGTTGCGGCCTTGCGGACCGGCACCGGTCTGTTGCCGGCGGTGCAGTCGCCGCGTGGCCGCAACTACCTGCGCCGGCTACGGCCCGTTTTGGCTCGCCGCTCGCGTTCCACCACGGTCAGCGACTTTCTGCCGGAGTTCGATGCGGCATTATCGAGTGCATGACCGCTGATCTTCCGAGCCCTTCCGTATCCACCGAGCACCTTGGTGAGATCCGGCTGGTGGCCCGCCGGGTGGATCACCGAGACAGCACCGCACTGCTTCGGGCGTTTCACCAGGAACAGATCGAACGGTACGACTTCGCCGAGTCGATCGAGCTCGCCTGCCTCGAATACGCCCCGCCGCAGGGGATCTTCGTCGTGTTGTACGACGGCGAACAGCCGATGGGCTGCGGCGGCTGCCGGTGGTACGACCGCCGGACCGCGACCGCCGAGATCAAGAAGACCTATCTGCTGCCCGCGATGCGCGGTCAGGGCGCCGGAAGACTCCTGCTGCGATGGCTCGAGAACCAGGCGATCGGCTGGGGCGCCGAGCGGATCATCCTCGAGACCGGGGTACGCAACACCGCCGCACTCGCTCTCTTCGACCGTTCCGGATACCGGCCCACCTCTCGCTACGTCCCCGGCCGCGACCCGGCGATCAACCGGGCATTCATCAAAACGCTGGCGGGACCGGACCCTCGGCTTGCTGAGGATGCGCAGCAAGCCACCGTCGGATGAGCATCGCCTCCCGGCCGGGTGCCATGCCATGCTCCGTGAACCGCTCGTGCGTCACCGCCCGGCCACCGGCCCGCAGCCACGCCCAGGTGCCGGCCACCGTCTCCGGCAGCGGGCGGCACCGCAGCCCGGCAGCACGCGCACGGTCGGTGTTCATCGCCCAGGGCGCCGCCGCGTTGCGCCACAGCGGCAGCTCCGTCCACTGAGTCACACCCTGCCCGACCAACCAGTCCTCGTCAGCCCAGATCAACTCGGCCGGGCGCTCGGCGTCCTGGGCGACCGCAGCCACGCACGCCAGCACCATGCCGCCGAAGGAGGCTGCCGACGGCGGCGGGGCGACGTTGAACACACCCACGGCGCCCCGCTCGACACAGCGGCCCAGGAACCGGGCCAGGTCACGTACGTCGATCGGTTGCACGCCCCGATCCGGTGCAGGGACAAGGACCTGTCCGCCACGGCGCATCCGAGAGAGCCACCACGGCAGCCGCCCCACATACTCATACGGGCCGAGGACCACGTGCGGGCGCAGCGTCAACAGCCGCCGCTCCTCGAACGCGGCCGTGCAGGCGATCTCGCACCCGACCTTGAGCGGACCGTAGGCGTCCGGATCCCACCGGCGCGTACCAGGATCAGCGTCGGGGTCGCCGACCCACAGCGGTGACGTCTCGTCGACCGGGACGTGCGGCCAGTCACGGTATGCCGAGATCGTCGAGACGAACACGCAGCGTTCGGCGACGTCGGCGAGCACCTTCGCGCCGCGCTGGACGATGGCGGGCACGCTGCCGGCCACGTCGATGACGACATCCCATGGTCCACGCCGGGCCAAGGTTTGCAGGTCGGCGAGGACCTCCCTGTCACCGATCACGTGCCGAACCCCGTCCGGCACCATCGCGTGTGAAACACCGCGGTTGAAGACCGTCACGTCGTGACCCCGCCCGACAGCGTCGGCTACGACCGCTCGGCCCACGAACCAGGACCCGCCCAACACCAGCAGCCGCATCAGCACATCCTGCGCCCTCATGCCGGTTGGCGGGCTGTCGAAGATGCACATTCACGCAGTTCACGGGTGGTAGTCCAGGTTCGCGGTGTACACGGCCGGCGACCGTTCCCGGTCCCCGTTTGTGCTGGTCAACTGGTTACCCAAGCAGCAAGACGGCGCAGCGCGGACACACTCAGTGAAGGAGCGCGATCATGCGACATGGCCCGAAACGCGCCTGGCTCACCCCGTGGCGCAAGAAATGCCGCTGCGGCTGCGCCTGGTACCCATGCCCGGAAGCCGCGACCACCGAGCCGCCCCCGGTGACCCTTTCGCTGCGCGGGCCGCGTGACATGGCCGCCTGGAACGCGCCCACCGATGCCTACCGCGTGATCAACTCAGCGGAACGTGCGCTGATGACTCCCGGCCAGCGGTGGCGCAGCCGATCATGAAGGCCGTCGCAGCAGAGAGTGAGCACCTGGCCGAACGGCCGTCGTGGGACTGCCGCGCCTGCGGGAAACCCTGGCCGTGCGACCCGGCTCGCGAAGCGCTCGTGATGGAGATGGACCGGGTGGCGCTGGCCATCTACATGTGGCTCAACCTCGAAGAAGCCGCGCAGGACATACCGCGTGGCCCCGTGTCGGAACTCTTCGAACGCTTCATCCGCTGGACGAGATGACCGTGTCGGCGACAGACGCGCCCGGCAGCCGAATACTTTCGGCCAACGACGCACGCCGGTGCTTCGTCGGCAGGGGTCCACGTTGACCTGTAACTGGACCGAGTCAGCGCTCGGTCCGGTCAGGGCCGCCGAAGGAGATGCCGCCGTGGACGTCGCGCGCCTGCACCACGTTGCCCTCAACGGTTCCGGCCACGCTGTTGATCACGCCGCCTTCGCTGGCGTTCAGATGGGGTGACAACGCCCGCCACCGGTCTCGCAATTCCACCTCGAACGCAGGATCATCCGCGACGGCTTGCGCCAGCGCCTCGCGAAGGACAGCGATCCGATCATCCTTCGTCGAATCGGCCCCGGCCTCCGTCTCGGCGAGCGAGGCTTGCGCGGATGCGTGGCCTGCGAATCTACGCCGCACCAACCGCGCGAGGGCCTCGAACGCTGCCCGGCCGCCAGCCGCGAGCCCTTCGGCGGTCTTAGTTGCCAGGGTGACCGCGATCGTGGTCAACAGCTCCTGATCGGCCACCGTGCCTCCCGCTGCGTAGGGTGGTTGCGTACCGCCTTACCTCGGCCAGCATAGATGCGCGCCTATGGTCGGCGCGGTTGCCTGTCGCATATTCGCCATGATAGCGTCACTGTGGGTAATCGTGATCTCGGATTTGGGAGAGATTTCGTGGCGGAAAAGTGGGAAGCGGATTCTTCTGCGTCATTTGTTCGGCGCTTCGGAAAGTCGTCTCACGAGCTCGGGCAGACGTCCGGGAATTCGAGCTGCCCAGATATCTGGGAACTCGACAACGGCGACATTGCGGTCATCGGTTCGGATCTGACCACGTCGTATGAGGGCAGGCTGCCCGAGGGAGTCAGCGTCGATCCCGGCGAGCGGCTGGTGATCATCCCGCGGAAGACCATCCTCGCCGCGAAGGCGGACATTCCCGATGCGTGATCTTCTTGACGGCGCCGCGGGCGAGCGGATGGAGCTGGACGCCTACTACGCCGATTTCGAGAAGAACTTTTGGACGATCAGCGAGCTGGGCTTCTGGAAGCTAGAACGCCAGCAGTTCTTCAAAGAGCCCGGGTACGACAGTTGGGAAGCGTTCGCCAAAGGCGAGTGGGACGAGTCGCTGCGCCTGCTCGACGCCGGCCGGGCAGACATGGCCGACTACCACCGCCGCGTCGAGGAGCACGGTTTCGTCGCGCGGCGGGTGCGGGTTGTCGAAGAGTCGATCATCGCGTACCTGCAGTGGGAGTTGTACGCCCTGCGGATCCGGGACCAGTGCGGTGGCAGCGTGCGGATTGTCGGCCCGGACCAGGTCGCCGAGTTCGAACACGACGCGGCCCTTCCAGAGATCTACACCCTCGGCGCCACGGTGATGTATCAGGCGATCTACGACGATGACGGGGTGCTGGAGTCCGCCCGCCGATTCGTCGACCGTGACCTCGTGGTGCGCTGCCAACGGTTCATCCAGGACCTGTACGAGGCCGGTCAACCGTTGGAACCGTTCTTCGCCAGCCACGTCGCGACGCTGCCGCCGCCCGGTCAGCCGTAGCCGTCACCGAGCCTGACCCGGACTCGGCGATGCCCATCGACGACCGCGACGATGAGGCCCGCCACGTCAACCGCCTGGACGCGACCAGCACCGGCGATGTCGTCCAGGCCCGTGACGTCCACGGCGGAGTGCATATCCACCGCGCGGAGACGGCCTTCGCGGTAACGCCGTCACAGCTCCCTGGCGACGTGCGCGGGTTCGTCAATCGCCACACCGAGCTGGCAATCCTTACCAGCGCGGCCGGCGTTCAGCCCGACGACCCGCACGCTGCCGTCGTCACCGTCATCACCGGCACCGCCGGAGTAGGCAAGACCTCGTTGGCGCTGCACTGGGCACACCGCGTCCGGGACCGCTTTCCCGATGGCCAGCTGTACATCAACCTGCGCGGCTACGACCCCGGTCAACCCGCCGTACCGGAAGAGGTCCTCGACCGATTTTTGCGTGACCTCGGCGTTCCCGCCACGGCGATTCCGGTGCACCTGGACGAGCGGGCCTCGCTGTACCGCTCGCTACTGGCCCGTCGGCGCATGCTGGTGGTGCTGGACAACGCCGCCACCGTCGGTCAGATCCGGCCGCTACTGCCCGGAACCGCCAATTGCCTGGTCCTGGTGACCAGCCGGAGCCGACTGTCCGGGCTGATCGCCCGCGACGGCGCCTACCGGCTCGGCCTAGACATCCTGCTGGAAGACGACGCCATCGCGCTGCTGGGAGCCGTGACCTCCCGGTACCGCGGCCACGATCAACGCCAGGAACTGGTCGAGCTGGCCCGGCTCTGCGCACGCCTGCCCCTGGCGCTGCGCATCGCCGCGGAACGAGCCGCGAGCCGGCCGATGATGCGGCTCGACGAACTGATCGCCGACCTGCGCGACGAGTCGGGATTGTGGGACGCCCTGACCGCCGAGGGCGACGACGACGCCGACGCGGTCCGGACGGTGTTCGCCTGGTCCTACCGGGCCCTGCCCGAACCCGCGGCCCGCCTATTCCGACTCCTCGGCCTGCACCCCGGCAACGAGTTCGGCCCGCCCGCCGCCGCGGCACTCGCCGGAATCGGCGCCCCGCGCGCACGGCAACAACTCGACGTACTGGTCGGCGCGCACCTGCTCGAACAGCCGGCACCCGGCCGATACGAATTCCACGACCTGCTCCGCGCATACGCCGTCGACCAGGTCCACCACCTCGAAACCCCCGAGGCCCAAAGCGAGGTCCGTCGGCGAATCCTCAACTGGTATCTGTACACCGCCAACGCCGCCTCGGCCCGCATCGCCGCATTCGACCGGTACGAGCTGACCCAGCCGAACCCCGCCGACGTGCTGCCGTTCGCCTTCGACAGCCACGAGACCGCGCTGCGCTGGTACCAGGTCGAAAGCAGCAACCTCGTCGCCGCGACCCGCGCTGCGGCCGAGGCCGGCCTGCACTCGATCGCCTGGCAGCTCGCCGCCGTCCTGCGCGGCATCTACATCCACCAGAACGCCTTCGACGACTGGCTCGCCACCAGCACAATCGGAGTCGACTCCGCCGAACAGGACGGCGATCGGGCTGGTCAGGCCGAAGCTCTGGAAAGCCTAGGCCGGGCCTACTTCCAGTCCCGCAGGCTCGACGAGGCGGAGACCAGCCACCGCGGCGCCCTGACCATCCGGCAAAGCCTCGGCGACCGATTCGGCGAAGCCGTCTCGCTCAACACACTGGGCTTGATCGGCCTGCGCCGCCGCCGACTCGACGACGCCCGCTCCTTCTTCGAGCAGGCCAGCGGCATCTTCCGCGACCTCGGCGACCGCCGCTGGGAAGCACTCATGCGCAGCAACCTCGCCGAAACCCTCTGCGAGGTGCAACAGCCACAGGCAGCGGCCGACATCCTGGCCGAAACGCTGACCGTGTTCCGGGAACTCGACGACCGCGCCAGCGAAGGCAACGCGCTGTTCCACCTCAGCTGGGCCCAGCGAGAACTCGGCGACCCCGCAGCGGCCCGCGCCTACATCGACCAGGCGCTTCGCATCGCCGAGGCCGAGGAGAACCAGGTGTGGCAGGCGCACTGGCTCGTCGAACTCGGCACTGTGCAACGCGCGGCCGGGCAACCCGCCGACGCCTTGGTGTCCTATCAACGGGCCGCAGTCATCCAACGACAGCTTGGCGACCGCAGCCGGGAAGCCTTCGCCCAAGACGGCGCCGGCCAGGCTTACGAAGGCATGGGCCGCGCTGAGGACGCCTCAGACTTCTACCGCACGGCCGCCGCCACCCACCGCGACCTGAACGACCGGTGGAACCTGGCCCAGACCTTGCACCACCTCGGCCGCGCCACCGGCGACGCAGAAGCGTGGCGGCAGGCCCGCGACCTGCTCACCGACTTCGACGATCCCCGAGCCACGGCGCTACGCCAGCTTCTTACCGAGGCGCTGCGGGATCGGTAGCCGGCGCAGACTCCACGATCCAAATCGGCGCGTCCGCGCACTCAACCCGGATGCCGTCCGCCGGCTCCAACCGGGTGCGCAACACCGCCAACCACTGCTCGCCGACCCGGGCCACCGGCGCGTGGTCTCGGCCCATGAACGCGAACATCCTCACCTGGTTATGTACCTCATGCGCCGTCCGCGACCAGTCCACCACCGAGAACTCCGGCTCGAGGAACCCCGCCGACGACGCCTCAGAATCGTCCTGCGGTGTGCCAGGATTCTGACTCGCGACCATGTCCAGGGCCGCGGTGAGCAGATCGCGCAGGACAGGGCGGATTCGCGGCCACAGCAGTTGCGGCGTGACGTCCTCGTCGAGCGGAATGCCGCCACGCTGGGTGAGGATCGGACCGGTGTCGAACCGCTCATCCATCCGATGGACCGTCATGCCGATCTCCCGGTCACCGTTGCGGATCTCCCACAACACCGGCGCCGGCCCACGGTAGCGGGGAAGCAGCGACGTGTGGACGTTCACCACACCGAACCGGGGAGTGCCGAGCACCGAGGTAGGAAGCTTCCAGTTGAAGCCGTACACCACCAACAGGTCCAATCGGTACCCGGCCAGCGCCGCAGCCAGTCCCTCGGCGGTACCCGGCAGCAGCAGGTCCATTCCAGGCGGCAGCGCCTCAATGATCTGACCGGCGGCTGTGGCCGCCTGCGCATCCGTGCCGCTGTTCGGCTTCATCGACCGGCAGTGCACGTACGCGACGGGAGCGTGCCCGGCTTCGAGGCATGCCGCATGGAGCAGGGCGAACTCCTCGACCCCGAACGTCGCGAGCGCGACACGCATCGAGTTCACCTCCTGACGAGAGTCAGAGCCGATCTCGTGCGGCTCGCGGCTCTATCCGATGACCTTGGCGATCGCGAGAGCGATTCGCTCGATCCAGTCGATGGCATCGTTGACTTCCGCGCCGGTAATGCCGCGTCGTTGGTCGAGGCTACCGTCCACGAGATCTGCGTCATGTGCGATCTTGTTGCGGCGTTCGGTGATGGCCATGTACTGCTTCTTCAGCGCCTGCTCGGTCATCGCGGTCCGGCCGTGGTGCCACTCGTTGATCTGAGCCGCGGCCTTGGCCCAGATGTTCTCCTCCGTCACCAACTTCAGCGCTTCGCTGATCTTGCGGGGATTCTGGAGGGCTGCGTTCGACCACTTCGCCCTGACATGGTCCGACACGGCGTCAGCCAAGGTGGTGGTACCGCGTCGCACCTCCTCGACCTTCTTCAAGGGCAGCTCGAAGTTGTTCAGCTGGTACGGCATTCCGGGGCTGTCTTGGACGGCAAGCTCGGCCACGCGCCGATAGAGCACCTCGTGGAACCAGTGGTCGACGGCGCTTACCGCCTGCACCCAAGCGGCCCGGTAGAAGTCGCCGATGTCGAAAACCGGAGACTGGAAGGCAGCCAGACTCTGTCCGGCAAGGACCATCTTCCTCGCGTACTCGATATTCGTCTTGAACGCCTGGAACTCGCGCGTCTGCGGATGTCCGACTGCCACTGCGCCGCCCCGTCTCCCCGATCGCCTTACATCACCCTTCCGGGTGAAGGGGGACAGCGCAAGTCGATTGTGGATCAGTCGGTCGCAGACGGCTCGATCACGTCGGTGCTGGCCTGCACCTCGGCACCGAGTGCCTCCGCGATGGCGGCGAACTCACTCAGCGCGGCCTGCAGATCCTCGATGATCTCTTGAGCGATCACGTCGGGTGGCAGCAGACTGCCGGCGTCGTCGAGTGCCGGGTCTTTCATCCACGTAATGTCCAGATTGACTTTGTCGCGGGCAACCAGTTCCTCGTAGTCGAAGGACTTGAATCGCTCTGACTCCACTCGCTCGGTACGAGCCTTGCCAGGCAGATAGGCCTCGACGAATTCGTCAAGGTCAGCTCGGCCCAGCGGGTGTTGCTTGAGCGTGAAGTGCTTCGCAGTACGGAAGTCGTAGACCCAAAGCCTCGACGTGTTGTGAGCATCTCCGCTGCGCGGCGGCTTCTTCTCGAAGAAGAGGACATTGGCCTTGACTCCCCCCGCGTAGAAGATGCCGGTGGGCAGACGCAGGATGGTGTGCAGGTCAAACTCGTCGAGCAGGCGGCGGCGCACCTTCTCGCCCGCGCCGCCTTCGAAGAGCACGTTGTCCGGGAGGACCACAGCCGCGCGGCCGTTCATCTCCAACAGCGACATGATGTGCTGGAGGAAGTTCAGCTGCTTGTTGGTGGTGGTGGCACGAAAGTCCTGCCGGTCGTAGGAAATGTCCTCCCGCTCGGCCTTGCCGTCCGTGCCGACGATGGTGATCGCGGACTTCTTGCCGAAGGGCGGATTGGCGAGCACCAGCGAGGCATGCTTGCTGGGCATTTCGGCAAGGGCATCACTCACGGTGATGAGCGTCTTTCCATCAGCGTCGCCGATGCCGTGCAGCAGCATATTCATCGCCGCCAGGCGGGCGGTGCCGGTGACCAGTTCGTTACCCCAGATCTTGCCTGCGCCTAGGGCGAGGCGCTGATCGCGGGAGAGATCTCGCATGTGGTTCTCGCGGATGTAGTGATGTGCGGCAATGAGGAAGCCGCCGGTCCCGCACGCGGGGTCGGTGATGGTGTCCTCAGGCTTCGGCTGCATCACGTCGACCATGGCGTCGATCAGGGCACGGGGGGTGAAGTATTGGCCAGCGCCCGTCTTGGTGTCCTCAGCGCCTCTCGCGAGCAGGCCCTCATAGGCGTCACCCTTGAGGTCCGTCCCCTGGATGGTCCAGTCCTCCTTGCCGATCAGTTCGACGACGAGCTTTTCGAGGAGAGCCGGCTCGGTGATGCGGTTCTGCGACTTGGCAAAGATGGTGCCGAGCGTGGTGCCGGGCTTCTTGGCCAGCGCGGTAAGGATCTCGCGGTAGTGTACTTCGAGCTCGATGCCCTTGAGGCTGGACAAAGACTGCCAGTCATATTCAGCTGGTACGACCTCCTTGGCTTCCTCTTCGGTGAAAGGGTCAGAGGAAATCTCGTCGGCCATCTTGAGGAACAGCAGGTAGGAAAGCTGTTCAACGTACTCGATGGTGGACAAACCGTTGTCCCGGAGGACGTTGCAGTAGTTCCACAGCTTCGCGACCAGGCTGTTGGTCTGCGCGTGCTGCGAGGCGGCAGATGCGGAGGTCACAGCGGAAGCTCCTGCTGAACGGCGATGGGGCGGACGCGGCTAGAAGCCGGTGGGGGCGGAGGCGGTACGCCTACGGCTGCGTCGCGCTTGCGGGTGCGGCGGACGGTGCGTTTGGGTTTGCTAACATGCGCCTCGCGATCGGCGCGAATACGATCCAACAGCACAGATGTACACTCTTTATTAGGATCTTGCGGCACAAGCTCGCCGCGGAAAGCCTGCTCGGTCATTAGCTTCCGCAATTGCCTACCTCGGATTTGCAATAGAGCAGCGGCGGAGTGGAGGCGCTGTATGCCAACAGACCACGAATCGAGCTGAGAGACTATCCGCTCTTGTTCCGCCGAGGGTGGTAGTGGAATCTCAATTCCGCGAATCAGGCCAAGATTGAGATTCGGTTGCACTCCACCGGCCGAGAGGCGTCGAAGTTTGTGATATTGAGACTCAAGTACAAGCTTTATCCATGGCTTCCGAAACTGATTCTCGTCATGTAGGACGATTGCAGCGCAAGCCTGATTAGTTGCCGCAGGAAAGCCGAGTTCCGCTGACATCCCACGGGTCTTTCCTTCTCCATACATCGCGACTAGAATAGTTCCAGAAGGGTAAACTCTTGTTGATGTCTCCTCAAGTGCTTTGCCTGTGATGAATTTGTCGGGCCTCGAAATAATGGCATCGTTGAGGAGGCTGCTGGTTACCCAAGGAATCGTTCCGTTTTCATAGTAGTCGATCCGCGACTTAAGAGGCGTTGCGCCTGTCCCAACTATAGCGAGTTCCCCGATGGTTGAGTATGTCCATCCTTTGGAATCGGAGCCAGGATCGTTTAGAAGGGACATCAGCAAGGACGTCCGTAGCGACAAGAGGCGACGATCAGCGGCTACTAATGCGCCGGTAGCGGCGTCGAGACGGGACAGGCGGTCTTCGAGGGCATCGACTATGCGATCTTGCTCAGACGTGGGTGGAATCGGAACTCGCCATCCACATAAGTTCGCGGCCCCAAGGTGGTGAATTCCCACTCCCCGAGAACTCTGAACAAAGGCTCCTCGAATTGCTTCGTGCCGCAGGAAATTAAGAAGGTAGCGAGGTCTTATGCCTGTCCGAGCGCGCACTCTCAGCAAGGTGTTTTGAAAACAGCAGTCTTCAATCTGACCGTTCCAGAGTGCGGGCTTGCCGACCTCACTCGCACTACCTGAGGCTTCGCCCAGCACGATGTCGCCCGGAAGAAGTCGATACGTCTCCACTTCGTCATCAGTGAAGTTCATCTCTTTTACATCATTTAGCTTAAGGCCGTCCCACCCAACGTTGGCGGCTCTAAGATATGGACGCATCTGGTCGCCAGCATGGTTTTTGGGGGAGCGCTGGCGCCCGAGTCTGACCTCGGCTATCTCATCAAGCCGGACCTCGACCCACCCTGCAGGAAGGTCCGCCTCACCCAAATCAATCAAGCCAGATCTCGATTCAACTCGTTCAACAAAGACCGATAGTTGCGGTCCGCGAAGGCGTGTGCGAAGCCACGTCCACCGCCGCGTCCCTTGAACGGTTCGGCGTTGAACTCGGCCGCGCTGATGCCGACGTCGCTTGCAACCACGTCTCGGACAGAGCGCAGCCACCAAAGCTGTTCTTCGGTGAACTCCGCACCCGCCTGCCGCTGTCTTAGCAACCATCCTTCGAAACGTTCTTCGACCGTCTCTCGATACGGTCGCAGTTCCTCGTCCGCGCCTAGCTCGTACCGGATCAGGGAGATCAGGTCGGGGATACCTGCCTCGCGGCCGTGAGAGTCTGCAGCTGCGCCCAGGTCTTCGTAGTAGACCCACAACGTTTGCGGCGTCCAGGCGAAGTCCGGGCGGCGGATTTCCAGGGCGAGTTCCTTGAGCGCGGTGTACGCCTCGTCGGGTGAAACCGAGCGCGGGCTGGTGAGCGCGATCTGGACTGCCGCGATGCGGTCTCGTTCCCGTTCCAGGAGTTGCCGCCAGCGGCCGATTTGCTCACGGGCGCGTTCCTCGCGCGGAACCTCACGCACGTCGGTCATCTCGACGGCGGTGAACTCGTCGATCAGATAGTCCTTGTCCCGGCGGATCTCGATGATACGCCGTCGTAGGTCGGGGGACTGCGTGAGGGGCGCGATCGCGTTCTCGATCAGTTCCCGGGCCGCCTTCTTGCCGCCTTCTGCCTGGGCCAGTTCTTGCCGGTCCGGGTCGACGGCTTTGACGATTGCCCCGGCGATCTCGGTCAGCGTTCGGCCGCCGGCGGCCCGGGTCAGCAGGTCGCGTTCCTCATCCGTCAACTGCTGATTGAGACGAGCCAGGCGTCCGGCCAGGATCTCGGCTTCGCCAGCACTGATCGACCTCGTACCGGCCTTGTCCAGCAGTTTTGCCAGCGAGACCTGGCGTTCGCCCGCTGGGACCAGGGGTTTCGCGTCGACCAGCGGAGAGTCCGTCACGCCCACCGCGTCGACAAGCACGAAGCGATCCTTACGCACGGAAGCGTCCGACTCCGGCGTGACCTCCTGCAGTTCGGTCGCGTCGATCGTGCGGGCGCCGCGTCCCTTCATCTGCTCGAACAGGACGGCGCTGCGCACCTCTCGCAGAAAGATGACGCATTCCAGTGCTTTGATGTCGGTGCCGGTCGCGATCATGTCGACCGTGACGGCCACCCGCAGCCGGGGCGAGGTCCGTAGATCGCGGATCAGCTGTTCCGGGTCTTCGCCGGCCTGGCGGCTCTTGTACGTGATCTTCTTCGCGAAGTCATCCCCGCGTCCGAAGACTTCCTTGACCAGGGCGAGGACGTCCTCCGCATGGTCCTCGCCGACGGCGAAGATGAGGGTCTTCGGCAGTTCGCTGCGGCCGGGGAACCAGCGTCGCCAATTGTCCCGGTAGGCGGTGAGTACAGCCCTGATCTCGTCGACCGCCACCACAGACCGGCCGATCTGCCTGGTCGTGTAGGTGAAGTCGTCGTCCAGTTCCTGGTACCGCTGCCGCCGGGTCTTGCGGTCGCGAACCCGTACCGTGGTGCCCTGCACGATGGTTGCAGCACCCTTCTCGCGCAGGTCAGTACGCATCCTCACCACGTCGAAGTCCACGTTCACGCCGTCCGCCACGGCCTGTGGGTAGGTGTACTCGGAGACGAGGTTCTGCGCGAAGAAACCGAGGGTCTGCACCGTAGGGGTGGCGGTCAAGCCGACCAAGTGCGCGTCGAAGTACTCCAGTACGCCCCGCCACAGGCCGTAGATGGATCGGTGGCACTCGTCTATGACGATCAGGTCGAACGCCTCGATCGGAACGTCCGGGTTGTAGGAGACCTCGATCGGCCGGTCGGTCGCGTACGGGTCTTCGTACGCGAAGTCTTCCTCCGCCTCGTCGGCCTGCTCGTCGTCGACGAGCGCCTCTCCTCGCAGTAGTGAATACATCTTCTGGATCGTGCAGATGACTACCGACGAGGTGTCCTGCAAGCCGGCCGAACCGAGTCGGTCGATGTTGTAGATGTCGGACAGCTTGCGGCCGTCATCTGGCGTCGTGAACTTGCGGAACTCGTCGTACGCCTGCTTGCCCAGGTTGGTGCGGTCGACCAGGAACAGGATCCGACGCGCCTTGGCGTACTTGAGCAGTCGATATGTCTGGGCCACCGCGGTGAAGGTCTTTCCTGCGCCAGTCGCCATCTGGATCAGCGCTCGCAACCGGTCCTCGCCGAGAGACTTCTCCAGACCACTGATCGCGTCGATCTGGGCGAGGCGCAGCCCATTCGGCTCCAGCACGGGCAACCGACGCAGAGCAGCACGGAAGGTTGTTGAGCTGGACTTGGTCTCCGCTCGCTGCATCCACGCGGTGACGGTTTCCGGGCGGTGGAAGGAGAACACCTCGCGGGATCGGGCGTCAGGGTCGAGGCGGTTGATGAAGTAGGTCTCGGCACCGGTCGTGGCGTAGCGGAACGCGAACGGCTCGGCCCTCCGCCAGACGGCGAGGCTGTGTTCCTTCAGCACGCCGGCGGCGTAGCGGTCGTTCTGCTGGATGGCACTGGAAAGGTGATCGCCTTCGCGCTTGGCCTCCACCACACCGACGATCATCCCGTCGACGTACAGCACATAGTCCGCGCGGCCGTTGGCGAGCGAGAACTCCCTGACCGCTACGCCCTGTCCTGCCTGCGGGTTCACCTGGTCGCGGTCCTGAATGACCCAGCCGGCCGCGCGCAGCATCTCGTCGATGACCTCGCGGGCCTGAACCTCGTTGAGCGGCGCAGGCCGTTGCGCCCGATGGATGATCGCCTCACGCCGCTGGACGTCAACCTGCCGCGGCTGACGCTGCGCGGTCTCGTACTTCGCCTGCTGAACGCTGCGCAACTCGTCGAGCTGAGCGGTGAGCTGTTCGACCTGGTCGAGTAGCCGCCTCTTGTTCGCGTCGGCGCTGGCGATCAGGTTCTCGGCTTCGGCGCGCGCCTTGCGCTCCGCTTCCAGCGCATCGGTGGACTCCGCCAGGCGGACCCGGGCCTGTGTAAGCGCCTGGCGGTGCCCGTCGAGAGCTTCACGCAGCTCAGCCAGCTCGGCCGGATCGGTGACCTGGGCATCGTTGCTGGGTTCCGTCGGCGGAACGAACTCCGCAACCGTCCGACGTCCCTCGATCGCGTCGTGGAACCAGAGGCCGAGCTTGTAACAAATCCGTACGGCGGCCAGTGCGCCTGCGGTGTCGAAGAGGTGTCGGTGCGCGGCCCGGTTCCGTTCGCGCCGAAGCTGGTCGAAGTCGTCGCGGATCTCCCGGACGAGAACGCCCGCCCTAGTTAGAGCCGTCAGGCGATCGATCTGCCGGTCGCCTTCCACCCGCATGCCGATGCGCGTGACCAGTTCCTCGGCCAGGACCTCACCGAACTGGCCGGCCTGGACCATGGACGAGTTCGGGTTCGTGAAGACCGTCGCCTCGGCCATGGCGCCGTAGATGGCAAGCAGAGGTTGATGCGGGTGCAAGAGCCCGAAGTTCGGTGACCCCTTGGCAAGATCACGAAGCCGTTCGTCCACGAGTCCCCCTTTGAATCCAGATCATGGACTCGGCAAGCTTACGAAACTACCCGAGCTGTACCTACTCGGCCATCCTTACGGGTTTTGATCCGCTGCCGTATCGGACAGGTATTCGGGCGATGGCCGCGAGGCGTTTACTCGCTCATGGAGCTTGATGCCTGCCGCCGCGATGGGTTGGCATCCGTCGCGGCGCAGGGAGACGGACCCGGGCGGGTTCGGCATGTTGACCTTGGGAGTGAGCGTCATGGGGCGCGTCGAGGCGGGAGCCATCGCATTCGTTCTTGGCCCGTGACCTGCTCAAACTTGCCTGGAGCGGGTCACCCAACGATCAGCAGGTGCGGTTCGCGCAGCGGCGCGTCCGGGCACAAGCCGGCATTCACGAAGAGTATCCATTTCGTGGTGTCCGCGAGACGGGAGTCGACCTGCGAAAACGCGTTCGTCCAAGGCGAGGTTTCCGTCGACGCGTTGATCCACGAGGCCGACGCGAGAGCCGCTCGTCGCCCAGGACCCACACCGGGACGGCCGGGGCACCCCCATCGACACGACATTCCGGCCACACAAGGCGATCTACGCCATCGCGCTCGGCGAGGGGCAAACGGCTGAGCATCGACACGCTCTCGCAGGTCGCGCTCTACCGGGCAGTCCGGCGGGTGCGCGGCGGCAAAATCGACGTCGAGGTGGTGTCGATTCCGATTGATACCGATAAGGGTCAGTTTGGGCTTGTTGCGCAAAGGCTGCGTTCTCTGGGTATGGTGACCGAGACGAACCCCGCCCGTTACCGAGGTGTCGTAAGCGCCTCGGTCCAGGGCGACTTCGAAGTCGGGTGTTTGGTGAGGCTTTCGGCGTTGTGGCTGGTCGAGCGGGTGGGGTCGGCTGGAGTCGGCGTAT
>Ga0307508_10000822_pt1 | contig 36157 bp, 29 predicted proteins | sample 9_EM_MG_FD_203089 | JGI IMG/M metagenome (GOLD analysis project Ga0307508, IMG submission 203089) | Populus trichocarpa ectomycorrhiza microbial communities from riparian zone in the Pacific Northwest, United States - 9_EM | ecosystem: Host-associated > Plants > Roots > Unclassified | place...
AATTACTTGGCTCCAGAATCTTAGAATACGAGGTGCCGTAGGTTATATGGGAAATGTGGATAATACCAGATCGGGTTTGCCAACTGCCAGAACGATATCAACAAACCAACCATACACGAGTTTGCCATACGCAATTATTGGTAACGCACCAAATCCCGATCTAAGATGGGAACAGGTGGCTACAATTAACATGGGAGTCGATTTTTCATTACTGGCATCAAGAATTTCAGGGTCCATAGAGTGGTTCCAGAAAAAGTCAACGGATTTGATTTCACCGACCGCTTTGGATCCAACGGTTGGGGTCAGTAGCTTTATTGTTAACCTGGCAAGTTTAAAAGGCCGTGGTGTGGATGTGACTCTTAATTCTATTAATACGAACGGTGCGGTTAAATGGACTACAAATTTGGGATTTGAATATAATAAAACGATTGTAACAAAATATAATGATCAATTTGGAACTTCGTTTTTAACACAAAATCTTACGGGAGCAACGGTAAATCCTAAAGAAGGCCAGGTAGCTTTTGCCATGTATAGTTATAGGTTTATGGGATTAGATCCCGCAAACGGCGATCCGCAAGGGTACTATAAAAAATCAGTAAGTAAAGACTATGCATCTATACTCATCGATTCCGCAAAAAACCAGGTTTTTAATGGAAGCAGTATTCCTTTATATTCAGGAAACATGTTAAACAGCATTAGTTGGAAATGGTTTACTATGTCCGCCAATGTAACATACAGGTTTGCGTATTTCTTTCGGCGACCGACTATCGCTTATACCTCTTTATATAACAACTGGATTGGTAATATCGATTTTGCAAAAAGATGGCAGAAGTCGGGCGATGAAAACTTTACAACTGTTCCTTCCATGAACTACCCTGCGAGCGCAAACCGCGATGCATTCTATTCGGTTTCTGAAGCAACTATAGAAAAAGGAGATCATATAAGATTGCAGGATGTCAGATTGTCCTACGACTGGCAAAACCTAAGACATAGAAAATTTCCAGTGAAGAACATGCAGGTCTTTATGTACCTGAATAATCTAAATATTATGATATGGAAAGCAACCAGTTCAGATTTCGATCCAGACTATATAGGCGGCTCGTTTAATTTGCCTCCGTCAAGGACCATTAATATCGGTATGAATCTGAATTTTTAATTTATTCTGATAACTTATATTATGAGAACAATATATAGAAACAGCATATATCGTTACATTAAGTCATATTATTTGCAAGTTTTATTTATTTGTTGTTTTGTCGGTGTTTTACCTTCTTGTAAGAAGTATCTGTCTGAAAAGCCTGTCCAGAGTTTAACAGTTCCTTCTACACTTAACGATTTGCAGAAAATTTTGGATAATTATACAGCCATTAACCAGGCAAGTCCAAGGATGCTTGAAGTAATAGCAGATAATTATTACGTGACTGATGCTAATTATAATCCTCGTTCCGAGTTGGAACGGTTGAATTATCTATGGGATTCCCAGACCTTTGATGAGTCCTCCTGGACAGTGCCTTATCAGGCACCAGTATATTATTCCAATGTAGTATTGGATCAGATAGACAATATTCAACATGGAGATGCGGAAATGAATACCTATAAAGCGATAAAAGGTACAGCGCTTTTTTACCGGTCATTTGCCTTTTATGAATTGGCGCAAATATTTTGTAAACCGTATACTTCAGGTGCAAAGAGTGATCCGGGTATTGTTTTAAAGTTGAATTCCAATATAAACGAGAAATCGATTCGGTCAACAGTTGAGCAGACCTACAATCAAATTATTAATGATATCATACAAGCTGCAGATTTATTGCCCTCAACAACTGTATATCCAACACGGCCGAATAAGGCCGCGGCTTATGGAATGCTGGCCAGGGTATACTTATCCATGCGTGATTATATTAATGCAGGAAAATATGCCGCAATGAGTTTGCAGGAGTATAAAGTTTTGATTGATTACAATACTATAACTACAACAGTGGCTCCTGTTTTCGGTATTTTTTGTAAGGAGATGACTTTTTTTAACGTAGGTCCAGCTATTCCCATTTTATCGAACACAAGGGCTATAATTGATACTACTCTTTATAAGTCCTATGATAACAATGACCTTAGGAAGAAGTTGTTTTTTAAATCCAACGGTACAGGGACTTTCGGTTTCCAGGGCTCTTTGGAAGGAGGGGCGCTTGGATACCTGATTTTTGATGGGGTGGCAACTGATGAAATTTATCTTATAAAAGCAGAGTGTGAAGCAAGAGCCGGTGATAAGACTTCCGCAATGGATGACCTCAATGCACTTATGATAAAGAGGTGGAAAAATACGGTTTCTTATCCGAGTATTACAGCTGTGGATAACCTCGATGCCCTGAATAAGGTCTTGATTGAAAGAAGGAAAGAGCTCATCTATCGGGGGCTCAGATGGACAGATATAAGACGGTTGAATCTTGAAGGCGCAAATATTGTTCAAAAAAGAATTATCGGGGGTACAACTTATACATTACAACCCAATGATCCGAGGTATGTTCTGTTAATACCTCAGACCATTATTAATTTTTCAGGGATAGAACAGAATCAACGTTGAACAGAGTCCTCAGTGTTTATAATTAAAATATCAAAGGGAAGGCTATGTTAAGGATAACAAAGCTATTAGGAATAGCTCTTACTTTTTTTTGCGTGGAATCGTTGGCGCAGGGAGGAATTGAAAGGAGAGATAGTACTGTTAAAATAAGGCCTTACAGGGAGATAATCACAAATGAAGCTATTTCACAAAGAGGATTACTTGGTATTCATAAAGTTGGGGATCGGTTTTTAATTGAGATACCCGATTCATTGCTTGAACGACCCATTTTTGTCGTTTGTCGAATCACAAAAGCGGCAGCTCATCTGAGAGTTCTTAAGTATAGTATTGGTTATGGCGGCGATTTGCTTAATCAAAATGTTATTTGCTTTTCCAAAGGGCCTTCCAACCGGATATTTATCCGTCAGCTTTCCTACTTTGAAAAGTCTGTTGATTCTTCGGAAAACGGTATGTACAGGTCTTTTAAAGCGTCTGACCTGCAAGCTATAGTTGCTTCATTTCCTGTTAAAACTATTTCGCCCAATGGGTTCAATTATGTACTAGACTGCACGGATTATTTAAACTCAGACAATAATATTTTTTTCTTTGACCCGCAAATAAAAACAATATTAAATTTAGGACCTATTCAATCTGACAAATCCTACATTTCCTTCATTCATTCGTTCCCGGAAAATACAGAGATCGCTACGGTGAAAACCTACACCTGCGTTGGCGAACTGGTGACCTACGAATTAAACACCTCTTTGATTCTTCTACCGGCATCTCCCATGAGAGAAAGAGAATTTGATCCGAGGGTTGGCTATTTTTATTCTTCTTATCTAAATTTTGATCGCAACCCACAGGGGACTGAAATATCAAAAGCAATAAGACGCTGGCGTTTGGAACCCAAGCCTGGTTATTGGGAAAACTATCTGCGCGGCGAACTGGTAGAGCCTAAAAAGCCCATTGTATTTTATATTGACCCGGCAACGCCAAAAAAATGGGTTCCTTTTTTAATTGCAGGAGTGAAGGATTGGCAAAAGGCCTTTGAAAAGGCTGGTTTCAAAAATGCAATTTATGCAAGGGAAGCACCAACAAAAAATGAGGATTCCACCTGGAGCCTGGAGGACGCACGGTATTCAGCAATTGTATATAAGTCATCTGAAATTAAAAATGCGAGTGGTCCGCCATTGTCCGATCCCCGAACAGGAGAAATATTAGAAAGCCATATAAACTGGTATCATAACATCATGCAGTTATTGCATGAATGGTACTTCGTCCAAGCCTCGCCAATTGATCCCAGAGCCAGAAAAATGGAGTTTGATGACAGTTTAATGGGGAACTTAATCAAGTTTGTTATAACACATGAAGTAGGGCATACATTGGGGTTGCAACATAATTTTGGAAGCAGTTCTACTATTCCGGTTGATAGTTTGCGGGATAAAATGTGGGTAGAGACCAACGGAATTTGCCCGTCTATAATGGACTACGCCCGCTTTAATTATGTTGCCCAGCCAGAAGATAGTATTGGGGAGAAAGGCATTTTTCCTCGTATTGGCAAGTATGATGAATGGGCCATTGAATGGGGGTACCGATGTTTTCCTGAATTCAATAATGATCCCAAGAGAGAAAGTGAATATTTGAATCAATGGGTAAAAAATAAAACGGCACATGATCCAAAGCTTTGGTTTGGCAGTCAGGGCACTACCGATGATCCACGAACTCAATCCGAGGACCTGGGAGACAATGCTATGAAAGCTGGGGAATATGGTATCCGGAATTTGAAACGAATTATTCCTAATTTGATATTCTGGACTAATGAAGCGGGTAAAGACTATACCGGTCTAAAAAAAATGTATGTCGCTGTATATGAGCAATATTCAAGGTATATTTTTCATGTAACAAGGATTATTGGCGGCTTTTTATATAATTATAAAAGAACAGATGAGCCGGGTAACGTGATTGAATTTCCAAATAAAGAACAGCAGAAGATTGCCATTAAATTCCTTACCAAGGAGTTTTTTGAAACACCCTATTGGTTGCTGGATAAAAAGATGTATAGCCTGGGAGAGCAAGGACAGTATATAACATTTTTGGATTTACAGAAAAGGGTAATCGGTAATCTTATTTCAAATAATAAATTTAGGGCGGTGTTGTTGGCGCAGGTGAATAATCAAAAACTCTCTTTTCCTCTTGATGAATATTTTAGTGAGATTACCAATGGTGTATTTTCTGACATTTCAAGGGGGCATTCTATTGATATGATTAAAAGGAATTTACAAAAAACATATATTTCCCAATTGGTTTCTTTATTGTCGGCGAAGTCTGTTTCTGGAGAACAAAATGAAATCGGTTTAACAGATGTGCTGCCAGAAGTGCGCGCGTGTTTGAAACAAATATTAAATAGTGTTAACAAAAATCTTCCACTGTATAGCGATAAGGCTTCTGTTAATCATTTAGAAGAAATTAGAATCAGAATTAAGTTCGCGCTTAGTGACAAGGGGAATCCTGGAAGTTGATTTTTTAATTGATTCTGAATAATTATAGAACGCATTTGTGCATAAGCCAATTTAAAGCAGCGCTTGGGTTGTAATTGAGTAGTCTATAGTGGTTATTTCGTGAATTGGATTTGTAAGTTTACCTGCTGCATCCAGTATGTCGGTTTGCAATGTTCCAGGGCAGTTTACTTTTAATACATCGTCCGATGGATCTGTGGGGGTTCCATTGTCGTCTACGTAATTTGTTATATTTCCCAAAATTTGAACAGCATATATTACTTCATTGCCATGATTTGCCCCGCCAAGGGATAGGGTAACTTCCCAATTTCCTGTATTCTCCAGATCTGTTACAGCTGGGTTACTTAAGTTACCAATATAAATAAATTTATCTGCCGTTATACCCAAAGTTATTTCCTTTTGATTATTATTTAAATAGGTGGGTGCGATTGCAAGAATTAATGATAAATCAATATAATACCAAATGCTTTTCATATACCACGAATTACTTTTAATGTAATATCATAGGAGAATTCTTATTAAGCAGACAAGTAATAAAGAAGTCAGTCTATGGCTTTGTCGAAAAGTATAAATGAAAAAAATTAGGGAGAAGTATTTCTTCCCCCTAATTCTAGCCGATTAAGGCTGATCTGTAGTATAGATAGCGAAATCTTCTTCGGTGAGTATTTCGTTCACAGAAGCGTCAGAAACACCAGAGGCATCAAGTGCAGCGTTTGCAAGAGTGCTATTGCTGGCGAATTTCAGCTCATCGTCAGCTGTTGTTAAAGTACCTTTGTCATCAACAAAGGTTGCCTGTTGAGTGGGGTCAGTTGTCAGAATTTGTATCCCTGCTACAATTTCATTTGAGTGAGTAGCAGAAATGGAAGATACAGGAGACCAGTTAGCCGGGTTCAATACATTTGTTGAATTGATCGGTGTGGTTCCATTGTACTGGAATTGTGTGGCTACGGCAAATACATGGTTTTTGGGCCTGAAAGCGAATGTGCCGGCAAGTACAACCACCAACAAAGCTGCGGTAGCAATTTTAAGACTTTTCATAAAAAAATATTTAAAGTTTAATGATCGCCTACTCTATAAAGGTTTTCGGCTTCCCCTTACCCACGAATACGGCGCAGGCAACCGCTTTTCCATCCGGCGCTGCAGCACCAGACAGATTTGTCACGCGACAATATCCTTTAGCTTAAGCTCTCCCTTAAGCATATATACTCCTCTTATGCAATGGTTGAATTATCCTTGTTCAGGATGGGTCGTAAAACATCTTTCGATGGCAATAAATTTTCCGGGAAATCAGGGACAACATCGGTTATAAAATGCTGTTACCTGCTGTGGTTGCTGAATGTGGCTGGTGACTTGATAAGTGGTTAACATGAACATAAAGTTTAATAGTCAAGCTGCTACTCCCTGTTTAGGAATAGTCCTTTATTCGTTGCTAATAACCAGGAGCCTGTGGTATTTTTAAGTGCTGTCTTTCTAAAATCAGGTTAAGTGGACGATTCGTAGTGGCGTAGAATTTATGCTGTCATGCATTTCGTTGTTTTCTGTAAGACCACATAAAGATAGGGTTGCTTTTTTCGTTTCCATATCCGTATCGTCGATAAAAAATTTAGATGCCCGGTAAATGAATTGTTAAGGCAGCATACAGGTTGGCAAACAAGAAGATACAATACCCACTGTCATACGAATGCCTGATTCAGCCGGATGAATGCCTGCCATCCGGGGCTGTAATAAGGACAATTGTCATCGCTTCATCACATAAAAAAAGTAAAAAAAATCCTGTATTTCTTGCACAAAACTCCCCGCTCCCTTTTTTACCAACAGGAAAATCGAGCCTATCAAAATTATCAGTATGGCAACGGATCAGACACAGATTGCAAACCTTATCGTGAAATACCTTATCGGTCTCATCACTCCCCATGAGCAACAGGAGCTGGATACCTGGCTACAGGCATCGCCCGATAACCTCGCTCACCTTAAGGAACTGGAAGACAGCCCCGGTATCGCCGCTAAAATGGCCGATTACCGGGTCATCAAATCCCTCGTACAACAAAAATGGGAAACCCTCGAGCATAAATACCTCCGGCCTGTGCCCGCCTCCGCCACGGCGCCAGCAGCCCCGCCGCCAGCCGCCCCACCGCCCACAAGCGTTTACAGGCGGCTCCGGCCCCTGTTATCGGTGGCCGCTATCGTGCTGGCCCTTCTACTCATCCTGTTCACCGTGCGGTTCTTTACCGGCACAGCAGTCATCAGGCAGCAGGAAATAGGGGCTGTACAACCAGGCTTGAGAAACGATGTATCGCCCGGCGCCAGTAAAGCCCTCCTTACCCTCGGCGATGGCAGCACCATCGTGCTCGACAGCGCACATACCGGCGCCCTCGCCAGCCAGGGAGGCGTACAGGTGATAAAACTCGCCAACGGCCGGCTGGCCTACCGGCCCTCCGGCAAAGCAACCGGCGCTATTATTTATAATACTGTCAGCACCCCCGCCGGCGGCCAATACCAGGTCAGCCTCCCCGATGGCACCCAGGTCTGGCTCAATGCCGGTTCCTCCCTCCGCTACCCCGCCAGTTTCAGCGATACGGCCCGCGTAGTGGAATTAAAAGGAGAAGCCTATTTCGAAGTAGCAAAAAATACTGCAGCGCCCTTTAAAGTAAAAACCCCCGACAATACAGAAACCCGTGTGCTGGGCACCCATTTCAGTATCATGGCCTACCCCGACGAACAGGCCGTAAAAGCCAACCTGCTCGAAGGCGCCGTACAGGTACGCCGCGATAATCAAACCGTTAACATAAAGCCGGGTGAGCAGGCCCGCATCGCCAAAGGAGAAATCATGGTAGGTAAGGTGAACGTGAATCGTGAAACCGCCTGGGTAAAAGGATATTTTGATTTTTATGATGATAACCTGGCCACAGTAATGCGGCAGGCAAGCAGGTGGTATGATGTGGACGTGGTTTTCCAGTCGCCCATGGATGATCTCATCACGTTTAAAATCAGGAGAGATGTACCGCTTAGCAAGCTGCTTGGCTTACTGGAACAAACGGGCAGGGTCAGGTTCGCGGTTGATGGAAGACGACTGACGATCATCCCCGTAAAATAAAGACGGTGAAATTTTTTTTCTCATGTTGACTTTTGAGTTATAAACAGGCTGTATGTTCATACGGGCCTGTTTTTTTAAGACCTGCCATAACCAGGTTATCAACCAGGGCGCCCGGTATAGTATTTACGTACCGCGGCCGGGGTGGCCAGCGCATAATGTCCTTTAAAAGCCGTAATAAAAGTGCTTACATTTTTATAACCGGCTGCAGCGGCGATGCTGTCCAGCGATTCATCCGTTTCTACCACCGCCCTGAACGCCTGCGCCAGCCGTAGCGCGGGCACATAAGTGGCAATATCCGTCCCAAACAACTTTTTAAATCCGGCCCTGCCGGCCCTGTCATTCAGATCTACTTTTTTAATGATCTCCTGCAGCGGCAGCGCGGTCCTGCTTTCCTTTTCGGCTTTTGCCTTCACCGCCAGCAGCCGGATGGTTTCGTCGTAGGTTAAGCTGCTCGTGGCAGGTATGGCCGCACGCAGCTGCAATAGGGATAACAGGCTGAGCGAAGCCAGCTTCGCTTCCAGGTAGAGCGTCCTTTTATTTCCTTCATAAGGGCACTCGAGAATATTGGCTATCGACCACAGCAGGGAAGGAGCCACTGGTTTGTGCTGTACAGGAACAGAATAAGATTCCTTTTGATCGATATGCGCCGGCAGGTAAACCGACAGGCTATGAAAAGAAACGCCGCCGCCAGGTGCCACCAGCCCAGTGCTCACCGGCTCGTAAGACAGGCTGAATGCGCCGGCAGGAATGCTATCCCGGCCCGTAGTCCCGCGTACACTTCCCCGTAGCTGGAAGTGAAGCCGGGCCTGTTCGTTGCTGTCTGTATAATTAAGTGAAATGGGATTCCCCGCTTCCAGGATGATTTCGCGGATATGGAAGCCGGCAACAGACTCATTGGTCATTGTAAGCCGGCCGCTGCCTGGCAGGGTGGCCATAGCAGTTACCCTGGTAGTCCCTGCCGGGCGGGGGGCAGGCGACAGCTGTATGTCGTGTTGGTCGTTAAAATAGAATTTGGGTATCATGGAACGAATAAGGCTCGGGTAATGAATAAGGCTCAGCTAAAGTTCCATCAATTTTTGCTCATTTCTCTCCACATCTGTGATCAATAATTTAGCCGCTGCGGCGAGACACAAAACCTACCGGCGCGGGTAAACGTTGAAAGAGATAATAAAAAGGAGATGAAATCGCTACAAGTGCTTTTTGATTTCTATGTATAGATGCAGGCAAGTGAAGTGTTTAAGATGAATTCAATCTTTTGGCCTGGAAATTAAAAGTTAACACTTAGGGACAGCTATTTTTTCTGTTGAGGAAGGCGAAAATCTTGGTATTTTTGCTCACCACCCGTAATCGTCTTATAACTCTCCAACGCCGTCCCTGGATAATTCCCTATTGGTTAAGGTACTGTATGGTCGCTTAAAAACAGGTAAACCTTATTACTTACTTATGCCTATACTTGCCGATACAGCTCCGTCGCTGTTAAAAATGGGAAAGCTTTGCGAAAGCATGGACTATCCCGATGAGCCATTGAGCGTATGGAAACACGCGCACGGTTATTCGCTCGATCTGGTTTCAAAGGCGGACATCATTATACTCGCGGGCTGGCACCGGTCACTTTACCCGGGTAGCTCCATCCCTCGTTTTGAAGAAGGGGATGAGCTGGTATCGACGCTCGATTTTATGCAGAGCTTTATGCTGTGCTTCCATAACCAACCTTTGTTGCGCCTCGATATTACGCTTGCAGAATACCATAGCGCTTTTACGGGCATTCCCGATGTAAAAGCAAATGATTACGCCATCGACCTGCAGCTGGAACCCTTCCACTTGCCCGAACCGGGTTTTCTGTTGCCCGGCTGGATGAACCTTTTCGATTTCCTGTTTTCTTTCCCTGAAGTAGGCCGGTTGCTATGCAGGGCGGATAAACAGGGAGAAATAGGCGCCACATTGCTGGAAGCGAAAGACTTTCAATTCCTGGCGGGCGCTGAAAACATAGCCTGTCTTCTTCCCAAAACGCGGTAAGCGACTGCTGCCTGCATATAGGCGTTATGCCTGCCGGTTTGTACCAGGCAGGCTGAAATAAAAGGTGGCGCCTTTGCCGGGCACGGCTTCCCCCCATACTTCGCCGTTGTGTTTGTCGATAATCCTTTTTACCAGTGCAAGGCCCACGCCCGTGCCTTCAAATTCATCCTGGCGATGCAGTCGCTGGAAAACGCCAAACAGCTTATGTGCATACTGCATATCGAAGCCAACGCCGTTGTCGCGTACAAAATATACCTGCATCCCGCCCCGTTCCTCCGCACCGATTTCGATGCAGGGATTCGCCTGCCTGGAACTGTATTTAATGGCATTGCTCACCAGGTTCAGCCATACCTGCTTGAGCATGCTCGAATCGCCCCTGCATGGAGGCAGGTTGCCTACCTGTACGCGGTATTTTGTTTCCTGCCCGTTTTGCAACAACTCTTTTACACACGATTCGGCAAGCGAGCGCATATCCACCGCAAGAGCTATCAATTCTTTTCTTTCCATACGCGAAAAAGAAATCAGGTCGTCTATCAGCTGCCCCATCATGGCGGTATTGGATATAACGGCAGACAACATACGTTTACCATCGGCATCCAGCGTTGCCCCGTAATCTTCGTTCAATAGGGTAGAATAGCCGCTGATGATGCGCAGCGGCGCCCGCAAATCGTGCGACACGGAATACGAAAATGCTTCCAGCTCCTTATTGGCCGTTTCCAGCTGCGCCGTGCGCAGCCGCACCTTTTCTTCCAGCTCGTGCTGTGCATTCCGTATCTGCTGCGTCATCGAGTTAAACGAACGGGCCAGCTTGCCCAGCTCATCGCGGCGGTTGGTTTGCACCATCGGCGTATAATCGCCCGCCGCAATGGCCGACGCAGCGGCTGTCAGCTTGTTAAGCGGCCCGGTAATATTGCGGCTCATCAGCCAGGCCGCCAGCATCCCCGCTATCACCAGCACCGCGCCGATAGCCAGCAGCCAGTATAAATAACGGTTGGCCGTATCCAGCATCGTTTGCCGCGAAAACTCTATCAGTATCAGCCATTGCGTATTGGGTACCGGCCGCATGGCGCCCACTACCGCCTGCCCGTTGCGCATATACTCTGTGGTAGTAAGCAATTGCTTTGTATCGACGGGCGGCGCCGCTACCGGCTTGATCATATCCGTCCAAAGCTTCCCGTCGTTGTTGCCAAAATAAAGCGTCGCATTGGTGCCAATCAGCTGCGATAGCTGCTCCAGTGTTTTCGGCGTGGCATGTACCTGCCGCCATTTTACCAGGTATCCAATCGGTTTACGGTCCTGTATGACCGCGGCTACGATGGGGTAATACATCGAATCTCCTTCCGTATATATTTTACCTACGGTGCTGAAATCGGGCGCCCTTTCTGCTATAGACAGCTCCAGCCGGGGAATAACGGTTACCTGCACCCCTTCATGGGCCGAGCAGAGCAGCCCCGTTTTATCGGCATTCAATAATTCCACCGACAGGAAATTCGTATCCTGTCTTTGTTTGGTCAACGCCTCCAGCGCCGCTTTGCGGGATGCGGTATCGCCCGATTGCAGGTAATTTTTAAACACATCCTGGTTGGCGGCCGTAGAAGTAGTGGTAACAAGCGTACGGGTAGATTGCTGGAACATCGATGCCAGTTGCATCGTTAAGGAGCTCAGGCGCTCCCGGCCTGTTGTCAGGGCCGCCTTACGCACGCCGATATACGACATCCAGCTAAAGCCGGCAATAACACAGATCAAAAGAATGCAAATCAAAACGGGAAGCCGCTGTTGTATGGAAAGATGAAAAGAGCCCTGGCGCATAAGCATGCAATTTTGGATTATTATGCCACGATTCCAGGATCATAAAGGAAATGGCTGCGCGCGGCAGCCATCAGGGAGAAAAAAGGTTACCTGTACCAAAGATGAATAAAAAACCGCAGTTTATTGCAAATCCAGCCACATTTTAGCCCTTGCCATTACCTTATCCCGCTTCGCGGCATCATCGGCATCGATGATTTCGTCCGGTACCAGCTTTCCTTCGCATATCCTGCCGGTACGGTCGGCCTCCAGGCATACCGTCAGCACCAGCATCGATTTGTCTGACAGCATATAGGTCGTATTGGCTGTAGTGAGTCCCGCAGTGGGCGATCCGTAAAAGGCTACCTGTTCCTTTCCCTTGAATGCCAGCGCCACAATTTCACCGGCGCTGCTGGTACGCGAATCCATCAGCACAGCTATCCTGGTGTTGTCTTCTTTTATCTTATAACCTTTGCTGCTCTGGCACCGAACATATTTGCCGTGCATCGCGGCGCCGTCTTTATAGCTGATGGGCACTTTCTCCGTGTTGGATACAAAATACCCGCATACGCCATCACCCAGCAACGGGCCGATACCTGCCAGCATAGGCCAGCAATTACCGCCGCGGTTCCTCCGCAGGTCGACGACCCATTTGGTGACGCCCTTTTCATCCAGCCGGGCAATCAATCCCTGCAGGCTATCGGCTACCCGGCTGCAGATAGCCGAATCGACGGTGCCTACCCAGGGCACCGTAATATAGGCCGTATGGTCGTCCAGCAGCCGCCCCTCAATGCTGCCCACCAGGCTTTCCAGCCGGGGCTTTTCCTCCATTTGCGTGGTATCGTAATTGAAAACCGCTGCTTTGGGAGGCTGCATAATAAAGCTGTGGTTTTCGTGCAGGCGGCTAAAACACCAGTTAATCGTTTCATAGGCTTCCTCGCAGCTGCCCGACAGGCAAAGCCTGGCCCTCGCGCCGGCAATCAGCGAGTCCCATTGCACCGTATTTTTTTTGTAATAATGCTTTTGCATCAGTTCCAGCGCTTCGTCCAGCCGCCGCATGGCCTGTAGCTGGCAGGGTGTCTTGCTTGTATCGGCCGGGCACGGGTGATCACGGCTGTACAGCGTAGCGGTGTATATAAGCAGGAGTGCGGGAACAAGGGTAATTTTTCCTGGATGCATATATAAGCGGTTTGGCCAAACAATGTGGTATTTAACAGGATGAGATGCGGAGTGGCCAGATTTGCATAAAGGAACCCCTGCAAAAACATACCTTTGCCGCCTTATAATTTACCAGGAATGAAATATTCTGCATGGATAGGCCTGCTGGCCGCTATCGCCGTTATCGTTGCTTGCTATCTGCCTTGGGTGTACGTGGCCCAGGTCCGGCTTGAAATAGGAGGGATGTATGCCACCGGTCCGCAAAATTTCGGCCGCCCCGGTCTTATGAACTGCATACTGGCTGTAGCCGCCGTCGTCCTGTTCCTGCTTCCCTTTATCTGGGCCAAACGCACCAATATATTTGTAACGGCATTGAACATCGCCTGGGCGGTGCGCAACTATATCCTGCTCTCACGCTGCTATGGCGGCGATTGCCCCATAAAGAAAACAGGTCTTTACCTCCTGTTCGCCGCTTCGGTTATCATGCTGCTGGCGGCTTTTGTACCCGATATTAAGATTAAACAAGAGCGTAAGTAAGGTGTTGTGTCGGAACTATCTCTCTATCAGTTTTGCCACCCCAAATGCACAGGCCGCTGCCGCTGCCCCTATCAGCATCACGCGCAAAGCGCCTCCCCACGGGTTCACCCCGGTGACCTTACTTTTAAGATAGCCGAATATAAACAGGCAGATAAGCGTAATAACGGCGGAGATCTTTAAACCGGATAGCCCATCTTCCACAAAGAAATAAGGGCTCAGCGGGATGATGCCGCCCACCACATACGACAGGCCGATATTGAATGCGCTCTTGCGCGCCCTCGCCGGGTCGGGCTTATCGAGCCCCAGTTCATACTTCATCATGAAATCGACCCATTTTTCCTTGTCCCTCGTCATTTCCTCCACGGCCTGCTCCTGCACGTTGGCGCTCAGGCCCAGGTTGGCAAAGAATTCTTTTACTTCCTCTTTTTCCTTATGGGGCACCACTTCCACTTCGTGGTACTCTCTTCTCAGCTCACTGTTGTAATGATCAATTTCCGTTTTCCCCGCCAGGTAACCACCCAGCCCCATGGCAATGGAGCCGGCGGCGATTTCGGCCAGCCCGGCAATGATAATGAGATGGGTGCTCGACACCGCACCGCTCAAACCCGCTGCCAGGGCAAAAGGAACGGTAAGCCCGTCACTCATGCCTATTACGATGTCTCTAAGCATATCAGAGCTTTGCAAATGCTGCTCATCGTGATCGTGGGGTATAGGTGTGTCCAAGAATAAAAATTTTGTTGCTGGAAAAGGAATGAAGATAACAAAAAAGCGAAACCTGTTTCCGTACGCGTCCCTTTAACCGGCAAACAGGTGGATTTTCCGGGGTGTGGGGAGAGGCTCAAAAAAATAATCAACTTAATTGGCTGATAATCATATGTCATTTATTTTGCATGTAGATTGGATATAATATTACAATAAATGTTTACGTTTAGTTTACATAAGTAAATCCCTATAATCCTAACCAATGAAAGCGACTAGCTGCTTCCGGCTGACAGGCCTTTTTGTGTTATTATATAGTGCCGGCCTGGGCCAGAAAGGTAAAGATGGTGCAAAAACCTATTCCACTGCGGGCACCTGTATTCTGAACAGGTATACCTCCCTGGCATCGTCGGCCGCAGCCGGCGCTACTTCCATAACCGTTTCCAACATTACTGATCTAAGCGGTGCTACCAGTTTTACCAACTCGGTCAATCCCTATCCCACCAATGCCCTGACAGTGGGCGATTTAATATTAATAGTGCAAATGCAGGGGGCTACCATCGGCACCTCCAATACCAGCACTTATGGAACAATAGCTGCCTATAACAATACTGGCAATTTCGAGCTGAAATATGTACTGGGAGTAGCCGGCAATGTGATCAACTTTTGTACCGGCCTTGCCAATTCCTATACCGAAGGGGGAACTGCCCGTACAGAGGTGATCAGGGTTCCGCGGCTTTCGTCATTAACGGTGGGAGCAGGCGTTACGCTCACCGGCAGTAACTGGTCGGGCACAACAGGTACCGGTGGGGTGGTGGCGCTGGAAGTGAGTGGTAATATTACACTCAATGGCAGTATTTCGGCCGATGCCATCGGTTTCAGCGGTGGAACGGACCCCCTCATAGGTTCCTCTTCCAATGCGGGCAATGGTGTTATTACTGTTTTTCGTACCACGGCCACCAATAATTCCGGCGGTAAAGGGGAGAGCATTGCCGGTAATGCTGCCGATTATACCGCCCTGCTCGGCGCCAATGGCCGGGGAGCCCCTGCCAATGGCGGCGGCGGTGGCAACGGCCACAACTCCGGTGGTGGCGGCGGCAGCAATGCAGGCACTGCAGGCGCGCTGACACCTTATAATGGCACGGGATTAAAAGATATTTCAACAGCCTCCTGGGCAAGTGCCTGGAATTTGGAAGCAGCCGGTTTCGCCACCGATGTATCGGTGGGAGGTGGGCGCGGTGGCTACAGCTATTTTGCTGCCGACCAGGATGCCCTGACAGTGGGCACATCCAATTCATCATGGGGTGGCGACTATAGAGATAATCAGGGTGGACTTGGCGGCCACCCGCTAAATTATAACGGTGATACACGTTTGTTTATGGGCGGTGGCGGCGGCGCCGGCGATGGCAATAACAACGGGCCGGGTGATGGCGGCAACGGGGGTGGTATCGCTTATATACTTTGCAATGGCAATATTTCCGGCAATGGTATGCTAACGGCCAACGGGCAAAATGGTTATCCCACCTATGGAAGCATAAAGGATGCTTCCGGTGGCGGCGGTGGCGGCGGGGCTGTCCAGGCCCTGGTGAGTGGCAGTATTACCGGTATCGGCATCCTTGCCAACGGCGGCGCCGGGGGCTCACAACCCTTTATTACCAATGAAGGTGAAGGACCGGGTGGCGGGGGCGGAGGAGGGTATATAGCAACCACAACAATGCTTTTAGTTCCCCAGGTAAATGGTGGAGCAAACGGCATCACGGCATCGGCCTATACGACGGAGTTTTTACCCGATGGCGCAACAATGGGCAATGCGGGAACTCCCGTTACCAAACCATTCGCCGATGTGGAAGATTGCTCGGTGCTGCTGGTGCGTCCTTTTATTTCTTTTGCGGCGGTGGCAGATACGGCAATGGTTGGGCTGACCTGGGAAACCGGCGATGGCATCAGCACCCGGCTCTTTACGATAGAAAGAAGCACCGATGCGGTAACGTTCGTAGCCATCGGCGCCCTCGATGCAACCATTGACCCGGCAGCGTCGTATTACAGGTTCAATGACGGTAGCCTTACGGGCAATGCATCAGTCTTCTTTTACCGAATCAAACAAACCGGGGTCGACGGCCGGTATTCCTACAGCAGTATCGTACGGGTGGATATAGCAGGCCGGAGTCGCCTCGTGCTAACAGTGGCGCCTAACCCGGCACGTGAATATGTGCAGGTGAGCTATGCTGCGTCCGAAGCAGGCAGTATCAATGCCAGTATATTAAATGTGCAGGGATTAGTGGTGCGTACAATAAACATGCACGTTAGCAAAGGGATGAATAATTTTATTGTAAACGAATTAAACGGGTTTGCACCCGGGCAGTATATATTGATGATACGGGGCAGCCGGGAAACGTCGACTAAAACTTTTATGATAACCCGGTAAATTATACCGGGATGGCTTACCCGAGCACTGACAGGCTCTTGCCGATAATCCCCACACATTCTTCTGTTTGCTCCGCCGTTATAGTAAGCGGGGGGGCAAAGCGCACCTTATCGCCATGTGTTGGCTTGGCAAGCAACCCGTTTTCCTTTAATGCCAGGCAAAGATTCCAGGCCGCTTCCTTATCGCGGTGCGCTACCACGATGGCATTGAGCAGGCCTTTGCCCCGGATGGTTTTGATATAAGGCGATTGCAGTGCAGCCAGCTTATTACGGAACAAAGCGCCCATGGCATCGGCATTGGCAGCCATGTTTTCGTTTAGCAGTACGCCCAATGCGGCCATCGCCACTTTGCAGGCCAGGGGATTGCCGCCATAAGTAGAGCCATGCTCGCCCGGGCCGATGGTAAGCATAACAGCATCGTCGGCCAGCACCGCGCTTACAGGAAGCACGCCCCCGCTGAGCGCTTTGCCCAAAATGAGTATATCGGGACGCACGTTCTCATGATCACATGCCAGCATCATGCCGGTACGGCAAAGACCGGTTTGTATTTCATCGGCGATAAACAGCACGTTGGCGTCTTCACAATATTGTTTGGCCTTGGCCAGGTATCCGTCGTCGGGTATCACCACGCCGGCCTCACCCTGTATGGGCTCCACTAAAAATCCCGCTACCCGCTTATCCTGCAGCGCCGCCGCCAGCGCATTCAAGTCATTATAAGGAATTACTTCGAAGCCCGGCATATAAGGGCCAAAGCCTGCATAGGAGCTGGGATCGGTGCTGAATGAAATCACGGCGCCCGTACGCCCGTGAAAATTACCGGCGCATACAATGATCTTCGCCTGGTTGTCTTCAATCCCTTTTACCGCGTATCCCCAGCGCCGCGCCAGTTTCAGCGCCGTTTCCACCGCCTCCACCCCCGTATTCATGGGCAACACCTTATCATAACCAAAACAGGTTGTCACATAGTGGGCATATTCGCCCAGCAAATCGCTGTAAAATGCCCTCGACGTAAGCGTGAGCTTTTGCGCCTGCTCTACCAGCGCTGCAATAATGGCCGGATGACAATGCCCCTGGTTTACGGCCGAATAACCACTCAGGAAATCATAATACCGCTTACCGTCCACATCCCATAAAAAAACACCTTCACCGCGGTTGAGCACTACCGGCAGCGGATGATAATTGTGAGCGCCGTATTCGTTTTCCAAATCAAGGTAATGCTGCGTGGCGATGCTTGCCAGGGTAGTAGTAGACATATAAACAGTATTGAATGGTAGTTAAGAAAATGAAAATGAAAATGGATAGCAGGACTTGCCCCGCCGGGAGCGGGGCGCAAAATCATTATCCTCGATGATTCAGTAAATCAAGGTTCAGCGACAGTAAGGATAATATGCGTGCACTAACTTGTATCGCGGTAAATTTGTGTAAAGATAAACAAAATTTACAGGAGTTTGTAGAAGCTGCAGAGCATAAAACAAAATACGCATGGATTACATTGTTCCCCCCGAAACCCGTATCGGCCATATTCATTTAAAAGTAGCTGATATAGAACGTTCGTTGAAGTTTTACCGCGATCTGCTTGGTTTCCAGGTCATGCAGTGGTATGGCGACAGCGCCGTGTTTATCTCCGCCGGCGGCTACCACCATCATATTGGCCTCAATACATGGTACAGCAAAAATGCCCCGCCTGCGCCCACGCGCTCGGCCGGTCTTTTTCATACCGCCATTCTTTATCCTACGCGCCGCGACCTCGCCATCATCCTGCGCCGCCTGACCGCTGCCCGTTATCCGCTCACCGGGGCCTCCAATCACGGCGTCTCCGAAGCGCTGTATTTAAATGATCCCGATGCCAATGGGGTGGAATTGTATTGGGACAAGCCCCGCAGCCAATGGCCCATAGACGCTGCAGGCAACCTGGTCATGGGCACCGAAGCGCTTGATATAGAAGGGCTGCTGCGCGAAGCGGAGTAGAACAACGGACAACTTCTTTTCACCTTCTCGAATAATCTTCCAGCACCTCTCTTTCTTTTCTGGAAAGACTATTCAATCCTTTTTTACTGATTTTGTCGAGTATCCGGTCCACTTCCTGCTGGGTATTTTTCTTCTGGACATTGTACCGGTCGTCCACCGTATAGTTGTACTGGTTCTTAAACCAGAGATTATCTACCAGCAACAGCTGCGGTCTTTTGATGATGATGATCATAAAAGCCATCGTAGGCAGCAGTAGTAATAGTATGGTGACCATATTCTGCGACAATATGCCCGGTCGCAGGCATATGGCGGTAACAATGCCTGTTATGGCGCCGCCAAGGTGCGACTCATGCCCGATATTGTCTTTCTGCGAGCGGATACCGTAAATGGAATAAAGAATATAGATAAGCCCGAACAGCCATCCCGGCAAAAAAAAGATGTACATCGAAGGGTTTAATACAATCGATGCGAATATCACACCATTGATAGCGCCCGAAGCGCCCACCGAGCTGTAGCCGGGATTGGCGCGGTGTATCAGCAGCGATAGCAGGTTACCACCCACCACACTGGCAAAATACAGTAACATCAGCCACCAGGAGCCTAACGCGTTTTCCAGCCCGAAACTGAAAAAAAACAGCGTAATCATATTAAATACCAGGTGCTGCCAGCCCACATGCACGAAGGCCGATGTAACAAGCCGTTTGTAATCGCGGTACAGCAATATCTTTTCAATCTCAAATTCATAGCGCGCATAAAAATTGCTGCTTTTAAAACCCTGGTACGAAATAATACAGGTAGAGACAATAACCAGGAGCGTAAAGATGCCTGTCACTTGCATACACGGAATCTGTTTTTGCTGATAAAGGTTTATGAATTTAGCTAACCAAATCTAACGAATTCTCTTACAAATTCATAACCCGCAACGCGCCGGCAGGCAGGGAAGCGGTTAGTGGAGCAGGAGGGGAGACAAACGGTGTATTTTTTTCAAACAGCCCAAATACGGTGCTGCCGCTGCCGCTCATGGCGGCATAGGAGGCCCCAAGCGCATAGAGGCTGTCGCGCAGGGCGGCGATGGCGGGATACTGTTCAAACACCGGTTTTTCAAAATCGTTGGCCAGCTGTCCTTTCCAGGTCGCCACCGGTTGCTGCACCACCTGCCGCAGGGCGGGGCGCGTGCGGGCAAAAAGCGCCGTGTGCAGCTGCGAAAAAGCCCAGCCTGTATTGATATGGATGCCCGGGCTGGCCAAAACCAGCTGCCAGCCGCCCAGGTCAAGCGGGAGGGGCTCCAGTATTTCGCCCCGGCCCGTGGCATAGCAAGGCCCGTCGGCAATAAAAAACGGGCAATCGCTGCCCAGCGCTGCGGCATAACGGCTCAGCCGGTCGGCCGCGAGCCCCAGGTGAAAGCTGGTGTTCAGCAGCCGTAGCATAAAAGCCCCGTCGGCCGAACCGCCCCCCAGGCCGGCGCCCATGGGAATATTTTTAAGCAAATGGGCCTCCACGGCCGGTAATTGGGGAAAATCTTTTTTGAGCAGGCGCCAGGCTTTTACGCAGAGATTGTCCGCCGGCTGGCCGGCTACGGGCAGGCCATACACCGCCAGGTGTATACCATCGCCGGCAGGACTGTCGGCCGGAGCATGCACGATTTCCAGCGCATCTTTGAGCGGCACAGGAAAAAAAACCGTTTCAATATCATGGAATCCATCCGGGCGCCGCCCGGTGATATGCAGGCCCAGGTTTATCTTGGCATGGGGAAATACAATCAAACTGTATTGGTTTTCAGGCTATACCTTCCGGCTGTTGATTTCGTCGCGGATGGCTATAGCCCGGAGATAATCTTCCTGTTCCAGCACCTCGCCCAGCAAGGTGTTCAGCTCGCCGAGGCTCAGGTTCTTAAGGTCGTCCTGGCTGGTATGCACGGCCTGGGTGGGCACATCGCCCTTTTTCTTCTTGCCCGTATCCTCCATCAGGATGCCCGCACTCTCGAGAATGTGTTCGTAGGTATAAATGGAGCAACCGAAGCGAACGGCCAGCGCCAGCGCATCCGATGTCCGGGAATCGATTTCCACCGTATCGTTTTCACTCACACACACCAGCTTGCTGTAAAAAATACCTTCCTGCAGGTCGCTGATGATGATTTCGGTCAAATCAACGCCAAAAGCATGCATGAAATTCTTCATCAGGTCATGGGTGAGGGGCCGGCTGGGCTGCATTTTCTCGAGCGCCACGGCAATAGCCTGGGCCTCGAAGCCTCCGATAACGATAGGCAGACGGCGCAATCCGTTGATTTCCCCCAGCACTACGGCATACGAATGCGTTTGGGTAATGCTGTGTGATAAAGCCACTATTTCCAGTTCTATTCTTTTCATAAAAGGATACACGAAAGTAAAGCAATTTTTAAAACAAAAAGCATTCCCGGATCCCCGGAAATGCTTTTATGTCAGTCGCCTACAGAAAACCATTGATTATTGGTGGCGCAGCTTGTTTTTGAATACTTTCTGGAATTTTTCCACTTTTGGCCTGATTACATAATAGCAGTAAGGCTGCGAGCCGTTGCTGTTATAGTAGTTCTGGTGGTAGTTCTCGGCCGCATAAAAGTTTTTATAAGACTCAATGGCCGTTACAATGGGATGCTCAAAAGCCCCGCTTTTGTCCAGCTCCGCCTTGTAGTGCTCCGCCTTTTTCCGCTGTTCATCATTGTGGAAAAATATTACGCTGCGGTACTGGGGCCCCTCGTCGTTGCCCTGGCGGTTGAGCGTGGTGGGGTCATGTGTTTGCCAGAATACTTCCAGCAGCTCATCGTAGCTTATTTTGGCCGGGTCGTATACCACCTGGCATACCTCCGCGTGGCCGGTCGTCTTATTACATACTTCCTCGTAGCTGGGATTGGCCACATGGCCGCCACTGTACCCGCTCGTCACTTTCAGCACTCCCTCCAGCTGTTCAAACAGGGCTTCGGTACACCAGAAGCAGCCCGTGCCAAAGGTGGCGGTGTCTGTTGTCACGCCATTCGTGGTTTCAATGGAGCCGGCAGTCGCCTGCTTGCCATTATTTGTTAAGCCGGTCATTGTTTTATTAGGATTTTCATTGTTTGCGCACGATGCCAGAGCAAACAGCCCTGCAAGCTGCAGCCGCAGGCCGGTGGCCAGCAGGCTGTTTATTCTAAAATGTTTCAGTATGCTCATTCGGTCAGATTTCATGCAAGGTAGCTTGCTTTTATCCCTCTTTTTGGTAAGCCAGACGACACTCCGCTTGTTTTAAGAAAACCCTAACAGGTGGGGATACTATTTATTAAATAACAATGGCGGAAGGTAAATGTTTTGTTAGTGTTTCCCCATACGGCCCTGCGGGCCTGAGGTTTTTTACCACGGAGGTATATGGAGGTGGGTTCACAGAGGTACACAAAGGCTTTTACTACGCAATAGGTTCGATGGCTACGAATAATTCGACGTCAGCGCCTTCTTTCGACGCATGCGCCCCTTTTTCGATGCAAGCGCCTCTGTGCTACTCTGTGAACCCACCTCCATATACCTCTGTGTTAAAAAATCCCCGGGTGCCGAAGACGCCCCGCCACAAACACCCCGCCACAAACAGATAATATCCCCCTCCTTGCTGCTTCCTCCTCCCTTCGTACCTTTGCCCGCTCCCTCCCTGTTCCGTAAAAAACACCCGGTAGGTAGATCCTTGTAATTTATGATTAAATTTTTCCCGGAATCGGCCCTCGTGCAGCTTGAATTCGACAAGATAAAGGCCCTCCTTACAGAACACTGCAAAACCGCCTATGCCAAAGCAAAGGCCGAAAACCTGCGCATACACACCCGGAAAGAATACATAGAGCTGGAGCTGCAGCAAAGCCATGAATACCGGCTCATTGTGCAAACCGGCCAGTATTTTCCCAACGAGCAGGTGCTCAACCTCGCCAAAGAGCTCAAGCTCCTGGGCATCCCCGGCGCCGTGCTCTCCGGTGAGCAGTTTGTCGATATCCGCAAGCTGGCCGAAAATATGAAGAACATTTTCCGCTGGTTCGATACCGAGCGCCGCATCGCTTACCCCGCCCTCGCCAAAGTGATTGCCGATACCCATTACGAAAAAGCCATCATCGCGCTCATAGAAGAAGTGCTCGACGAGGAAGGCAATGTAAAAGACAACGCCAGCGAAGACCTCGCCCGCATCCGTATGAGCCTCTTCCGCAAACGCAATGAGCTGCGCCGCCTGTTCGATAAAATATTGTCAAAGCTCAGCAAGGCAGGTTATGTGGCCGATATCGAAGAATCATTTCTCAACAACCGCCGCGTGGTGGCGCTCTATGCCGAGCACAAACGCCAGGTAAAAGGCATCCTCCACGGCGAAAGCGATACCCGGCGTACCTCTTATATCGAGCCCGAAGAAACCATCGAGCTCAACAACGAAGTGTTCACCCTCGAAAACGACGAGCGCAAGGAAGTATACCGCATCCTCCGGGAGCTCTCGGCCAGGCTGTCTGTATATGCGCCCCTGCTGATGGTTTACCTGAATATATCGGGCGAATACGATTTTATTTATGCCAAGGCCAGGCTGGCCGCCGATGTACAGGGCAATTACCCCCAGCTGGTAGATAAAGCTCACATACAGCTCATACAGGCCTATCACCCGTTGTTATATTTATATAACCAACGGGCGCAGAAGCCTACCATCCCCACCAATATTACGCTCGATGAGCGCAACCGCATACTCGTCGTTTCCGGCCCCAATGCCGGTGGTAAAACCGTTACCCTCAAAACCGTAGGCCTGCTGCAGCTCATGCTGCAAAGCGGTCTGCTGGTGCCTGTGCATCCCGACTCGCAGTTCGGTATCTTCCGCCAGATCATGATTCATATCGGCGATACCCAAAGCCTTGAGTTCGACCTCAGCACCTACAGCTCGCACCTGAAGAACATGAAGTACCTCATAGAAACCGCCAATGGCAAAACCATGTTCTTCATCGACGAGCTCGGCAGCGGCAGCGACCCCAACCTCGGCGGCGCCTTTGCCGAAGTGATACTCGAGGAGCTGGCCAAAAAGCACGCCATGGGCATCGTCACCACCCACTACCTGAACCTGAAAATAATGGCCAATAAAACGGCGGGTATCATTAACGGCGCCATGGCCTTCGACGAAAAAAGCCTGCTGCCCCTGTTTAAATTAAATATCGGCAAGCCCGGCAGCTCCTATACCTTTTCCATTGCCGAGCGCATCGGCCTCGATAAACGCCTGATAGAACGCGCCCGCCAGCTGGTGGAGGAAGACCATTTCCGCCTCGACAAGCTGTTAAACCGCACCGAACAGGACCTCCAGGTGCTCGAAAAAGAAAAAAAGGAGCTGTATAAGCTCGTCAAAGAGAATGAGCGCCTCAAAAAGGAAATGGAGCAGCTAATCGACAAGGAAAAGCACAACCAGCAGGTGGAGCTCCTCAGCCACCGCAATAAGGTAACCGAAGAACGGCTTGCCTGGCTCAAAGACATGGAGCGCAAGCTCAAACAGATCATATTCGACTGGCGCAAGGCCGAAAACAGCGACGACAAAAAAGAGCTGATGAAGCAGATGCAGGTGCTGCTGTTTAAGCAAAACCAGCAGCAGGCCACCGAAAAAATCAAAAAGAAACTCCATAGCAAGTTCGAAGAAACCGGCGGCGAGATAATCGTCGGTACCAAAGTGCTCATGAAAAAAAACCACCAGGTCGGCGAGGTCATCGAAATCCGCGGCAAAAAAGCCATCGTCAAAATCGGCGCCCTGCCCATGCAGGTAGCCCTCGGCGATCTCACCGTGGTAAAGGAAAAACCCGCCCCTGCAGAAGAGTAGCTCCATCGGGGCGGCATATTCGTAGCATCCGAATCTCCACCCTAAAGCCCCCATCGGGCGTCATGTTTTCTTCTTTTATGCAGAATAGGTGTTAATTGTGTGTTTTTTCACACCCGGCCCATCCATATGTGTGTTTAAAATATTACCTTTAATGCCACCTAATATCCAAACATTTGGCCGGACTGATTAGCTACTGCGTAGCTTTGCCTTTTATTTACCTGCTATCGCTGTTACCCTTCCGGGTACTATACCTCGTATCCGACATATTTTTTGTTTTCCTCTATCATGTTATCGGCTACCGCAGAAAAGTAGTCTTCACCAACCTTAAAAATTCTTTTCCCGAAAAAAGCGATGCCGAGCTCAACGCCATCTGCAAAGACTTTTACCGCTATTTCTGCGATCTCTTTCTCGAAACATTCAAGACACTTACCATCAGCCGCAGGTCTATGCTCCGGCATTGTACCATGGATCCCGCCGCTGCCGGTTTGTTCAGCCGCTTTGCCGCCGCCGGCCAGAGTATCATCATCGTTATGGGGCATAAAGGCAATTGGGAATGGGCCGGTAATACCTTCAGCCTCTGCTGCAGTCACCAGCTATATGTTATATATCACCCCCTGAGCAACTCCTGGTTTAATAAACTCGTCATTAGGATGCGCACCCGTTTCGGCACAAAGCTCATCGTGATGAAAGACACTTTCCGGGATATGGTAAACAACAGGAATGAGCTGAATGCCACCGCTTTTATAGCCGATCAGGCGCCTTCGCCCGAAAAAGCCTGGTGGATGAGTTTTCTCAACCAGGATACACCAGTTTTTATGGGCACCGAAAAAATAGCCCTCAAAATGAAATACCCGATCGTATATGTATCGGTCAAAAAAATAAAAAGAGGTTATTACACGTTAACAGCCGATGTATTGAAAGTGCCGCCCTATGCAACCAGCGAAGGAGAAATAACGGCGGCACACACACAGCGGCTTGAAAGCGATATCATCGGCCAGCCGGAAACCTGGTTGTGGACGCACCGCCGGTGGAAGCATAAACGTACTGTTAGCCCGGTTACGACCGTATAAAATAAAATTCATGCCTATGTTGTGTGGTAAAGAGCTGATATTAGCCACAAAGCCCTTTGCAAAAGAAGTAAGAAGTAAAAGCTGGTTGTACGCATTGTCAACCCTGTCATTTTTAATCTTATCGCTTGCCTGTAGCGTACTGTTGCCCTGGCTGGGCCTGCGAATCGTCGCCAGCCTGCTGGCAGGTCTCCTGCTGGTGCGCATGTTCGTTATTTACCACGACCACCAGCACCATACTATTTTAACAAAATCAAAGCTGGCCGATGCCATTATGACCGTATTCGGGATGTATATGCTTGCCCCCACCAGCATCTGGAAGCGTTCACATGATCATCACCATGCCCACAATTCAAAATTGTTCAGCGCCAGCATCGGTTCGTATCCCATCGCCACACAGCAGAAATTCAATGGTATGTCGGCCAAAGAAAAGTTTGGCTATCTCGCCATCCGGCACCCCGTTACCATCGGGCTGGGCTATTTTTCCATGTTTATCGTCGGCATGTGCATCGCCTCTTTCCTGAGCTGCCCCCGCAGGCATATAGACGCTCTTGTTGCCCTTGTATTGCACATCGCGGCGGCCACGGCTATTTTTATAGGTTGGGGCTGGGAGGCCTGGTTCCTGATGTTCTTTGTGCCTTTCCTGCTGGCCTTCGGCCTCGGCGCTTATTTGTTTTATGCGCAGCATAATTTTCCAGAAGTAAGATTTTGTAATAATAAAGACTGGGCCTACGATAAAGCCGCCCTCGAATCTTCCAGCTATATGGCTATGCACCCCGTGATGGCCTGGTTTACCGGCAATATCGGGTATCATCATATTCACCACCTCAACGCAAAAATCCCTTTTTACCGCCTGCCGGAAGTAATGAACCATTTTCCCGAACTGCAGAAATGTAAAACCACCACCCTTGGCATCAAAGACGTATACGCCTGCCTCCGCCTCAAAATATGGGACACCGAAAGCGGCCGGATGATAAGCCTGCGCGAGTTAAAAAGCGCCTGAACATACGCTCCTGGTCAGTAGGTCATGCGCAGGTGGTGGATAGATCATGGGTATTTAGAGTATCTCAGCCATGTTACATGGTTGCGTGCAGGTAATCCTTCAGCTGTGTAATCGTCTCTTCCTGGAAGCTGATGGTTTCCTTTACAACGTCGTTGATCGAAATGATACCGCAGATACTGTCGTTTTCAAACACCGGCAGGTACCGGATATTGTTTTCGCTCATCAGGTGCATGCACACTTCGATGGAATTATCGGGGGTAATTCGCGGGAGCCCGATGGACATGATTTCTTCCACCAGCGTATCATCCGAATGTTTGCCCTGCAGTATCACCTTCCGCGCATAATCGCGTTCGGTCAGCAATCCTACATAATGGTTTTCGGTCATTACCAGTACAGAGCCGATATTCTTGTCGGCCATCAGTTGTAAGGCATCGATAACGGTGGTGTCGGGACTGACGGCAATCACATCAGCTCCTTTCCTGTGGAGAATGTCGGCTACTTTTTTCATACAGCAAGTCTTTTGATTAATTGTAAATTAAGGAATTTCCTGTACAAAAAGAAGGGGTGGCCGGGGAATGCCCGAAGCGCATCCCCGCAGTACAGAAAAGAAGTAAGTTTACACCGCCATGAGTCTCTACAAGAAAGTATCCATCAGCGCCATCCGGCAGGAAACGCCCGACTGCAAAACCTTTGTCCTTCATACGACCGACCCCGGCCTGCTCCAATACCAGCCCGGGCAGTTCCTTACCCTTGTCTTTGCCGCCAAAAGCGGGGAGGAGCGAAGAAGCTACTCTTTTTCCTCTTCACCGGCCCTTCACGAACTTCCTGCCATCACCATCAAACGCGTTGAAAACGGCGCCTGGTCAAGAATGCTGCTCGACCATGCCCGCGTGGGGGATGAGCTCACCGTTATCGGCCCCTCCGGCTTTTTTACCCTGCCCGATGGGGCACATTCATACAAACGCCTGTTTTTCATCGCCGCCGGCAGTGGTATTACCCCCGTATACTCACTGCTCAAAACAGTATTACACACCCGTCCCGACCTCAATGTGGTGCTGGTCTTTGCCAACCGCTCGGCCGAAAACACCATTTTTTACGATGGGCTCCGCCAGCTGGCCGCCGGTTTTGCCCATCGCTTTCATATTGAATGGCTGTTCAGCGGGTCGCCCAACCTCGCCCGCGCCCGCCTGAGCAAATGGCTGCTCGGCATCCTGCTGCGTGAGCATGCCCTCGAGGCCCTGCCCGAAACGCTTTTTTATCTATGCGGCCCCTTCGATTTTATGCGGATGGCCGGCATACAGCTCGCCGAGGAAGGCGTGGGCCCGCAGCAAATCCGGAAGGAAAATTTCAGCACCTTCAAAGCCGAAATAAAAGCACAGCCGCCCGATAAGGAAAAACATACGGTGCACATACACCGCAGCGATGGCGCCTCCTTTACCATCCAGGCGCAATACCCCCAAACCATCCTGCAGGCGGCCAAAAAAGCCGGTATAGCATTGCCCTACAGTTGCGAGGCCGGCCGTTGCGGCAGCTGCACCGCCACCTGCACCGCCGGAAAAGTTTGGATGAGCTACAATGAAGTGTTGCTGCAGGATGAAATCGACCGCGGCCGCGTGCTCACCTGCACAGGCTATCCCATCGGCGGCGACGTCGAATTAGCGCTATAAGCAGCCCATAAATAAAAAATGCCCGGCATCCCCAGGGGAGCACAGGCATATAAGCATGTACAGTTAATATAATAAGCGCTTCGCCGCACTCATTCGCGCCCATTAGCACTTATTCGCGCTAATTAGTGTTTTTTGTTTTCCTTAAAACGTTTATCGGGTGTACCGTCTTTTTTTACATGCGTGGTGGCAGGTGCTGCTTTGGCTTCCTTATTAGCCTTGTAACGCATATCGGCGGTGCCGTCTTTTTTTGTGGGGCCTGCCGGCGTAGCCGCGGTGGCAGGCGTAGCAGGTGTAGCTGCTTTTGCCGGGGTCACCTTGCTGGCCTTATCTTTTTTGGCCGCCTTTGCAGGGGCCGTCTGTGCAAATCCCAGTCCCGCAAATGACAACAGGAGGCTGGCGATCAATAGGATTTTTTTCATAATTAGCAACAAATTTTAGTGGTACAATTCAAAATGCAGGGTGAATTTATTCAAATGCTTTCCCGTTAACAAAAAAACAAGACCCGTTAACAAATGATTTGCCATTCCGTTCATCCCGGATTCTTCATAATCCCCTTTTTTAACAAAAAACCAACATTACCGGTGAAACCCCCTAAAACAACAGCCAGGCGGTAAAAAAACACCTCCGGGTTTCACCGGTGCATCCTTCATCGGCCGCTCACCCAAAAGCCTGTCGTTTTCACTCAAACATTCACTAATTATGCGGTGCGAAAATAAAAGCGTCATAGGGCGTCTATGCGTTTTTATTGTCCACGTGGGGGTAAACGCTTCCCCGGGTGTTATAACAAAAAAAGAAAGAAACATGACACGTTTAATGTCCAGAACCTTTTCCTTATCCATTTTCCTGTTAATGCTGCTTAGCCTGGCCAGGGCCCAGCCTGTGGTAAAGCAATACACCGTCAGCGGTTATATAAAAGATGCCGCCAGCGGTGAGGCGCTGCAAAATGCCACTATTACGGCTACGCCTTCCACCGTCGCCGTACAATCCAACGCCTATGGTTATTTCTCACTTTTCCTGCCCGAAGGGAAATATACCATTTCAGCCACCTATGCAGGATACACCGCTTTTCATTCAGAAATCACCCTTACGGCCAACAGGACGGTTGATATCACCCTCAGCTCCACTTCCGGACCCATGGAAGAAGTGGTGATAACCGGCGAAAAGAAACTGCGCCGTACCAATACCGTGGGGCTCGGCATCCAGCAGCTGAGCATGGGACAGATCAAAAAAATCCCTGCTTTTATGGGTGAGCCCGATGTGCTCAAGGCATTGCTTACGCAGCCCGGTGTTACCTCGGTGGGAGAGGGCGCCGCCGGTTTCAATGTGCGCGGCGGCAACGTAGACGAGAACCTGATCATCATGGATGAAGCGCCCGTATTCAATTCATCCCACCTCCTCGGCTTCTTCTCGGTATTCAATCCCGATGCGGTTAAAAACGTTACCCTGTATAAAAATGCCTTTCCCGCAGAATACGGTGGCCGTACCTCCTCCGTGCTCGATATCCGTATGAAGGAAGGCAACAACCAAAAGCTCGCCGTCAACGGCGGTATCAGCAACGTATTCAGCCGCATATCGGTGGAAGGGCCGATACAAAAGGATAAGTCCTCGTTCATCATAGCCGCCCGCCGTTCGTATATAGATGTGCTGGCAAAGCCCTTTCTCAAAGGCGACAGTAAAAATAACGTCATGTATTTTTATGATATTACCGCCAAAGGCAACGTAAAGCTGAACGACAACAACACGCTTTATCTCAGCGGTTATTTTGGCCAGGACGTATTCTCTTTTAATAACCAGGCCGATTTTAAATGGGGCAATACCACCGGCACCCTGCGCTGGAACCACCTGTTCCACCCCAAGCTGTTTTTGAATACCAGCGTTTACTATTCCAAATACAACTATAGCCTCGCCTTCAAATCCACCGACCCCGGCACCAACCAGGGATACGACTGGAATTCGAATATCCAGACTTACGGTGTCAAACCAACGCTTACCTGGTTTGCCAGCAGTAAGCACCAGTTGAAAGCGGGCGTCAATTTGATTTATTACAATTTCTATCCCGGCAAAGGAGTGGCTACCAACAACAATATGAAGAACGAAATCTCGCTGCAGAGACGCTATGGTACCGAATCGGCCGCTTTTGCCGAAGACACCTGGAAAATGGATAAGCGCTGGACGCTCCAGGCCGGCCTGCGCCTCACCCGCTATGCTTACCTGGGTAATACCACCGTGTATTATTTCAGGGATACCACCCTCAATACCAGCAAGCCGCTGGACCATGCGGATGAAGTGAGCAGCAAAAAACCGGTCAACACCTGGAACTTCTTCGAACCGCGTATGTCATTGCGTTACCAGCTTAAAAGCAATACGTATTTCAAGGCCGGCTATGCCCGTACCTCGCAGTACCTGCACCTGCTGTCTAATACGGCCTCGCCCACGCCGGTCGACTTGTACTTTCCCAGCACCAACAACATAAAACCATCGTTTACCGATCAGTATTCGATTGGCGCGGTATCCATACCCTCCTTCCTGCCGCTCGAATTCTCGGCTGAGTTCTTTTATAAGAAAATGAACGATGTGCTCGATTATGTAGACAATGCCGATCTCTACCTGAACCAGCTGGTGGAAGCCGACCTGGTTACCGGTAAAGGCAAAGCCTATGGCGTTGAGCTGGAAATAAAAAAAGAAACCGGCAAATGGCAGGGATGGCTCAACTATACCTGGTCGAAGTCTTACCGTCAAACAGCCGGCATCAGCAACAACGACTGGTACCTGAGCCGTTTCGACAGAACGCATGTCGTCAACCTGAACCTGGTATATGAGCTGAACAAAAAATGGTCTTTCTCGGGCGCCTTTAATTATGGTTCCGGCACACCGTCTACTTTCCCCGATGTACGCCTCGATATACAGGGCCTTGCCATTCCTTATAATACCACGGGCCAGCGCAATAATTACCGCCTGCCGGCTTACCATAGGCTCGACGTATCGGCCACCATGCAGGGCAAGCAAAGGAAAAAGTTCAAACAGGAATGGGTATTCGGTTTGTACAATCTCTATGCCCGGCAGAATGCCTATACCATTTATTTCCGGCAGAATGTAGACGACCCGCAGAAAACGGAGGCCGTACGCCTCTCCATACTCGGCTCGGTACTGCCTTCCGTTACCTGGAATTTCAAATTTTAGACTACATGTCACCCCGGCCTGCCCTGAGCCTGTCGAAGGGTCGAAGGGCTTCCAGGGGACAATTGAAAAACATAAAGAAGTAAAGACAGTTAAAATGAAAAAGAATCTCTTATATACCCTGCTCGTCGCCTCGCTGTTTTACCTCAGCGCCTGCGAAAAAGTGATACAGGTCGATTTACCCGCCGGCAAATCCCTGCCCTACATCGATGCCTGGATTAACGACCAGCCCGGCATACAGACCATTAAGTTTCTCAATGCCGCCAACTATCTCGATAATTCGAACCCGGCTCCCATCACCGGCGCACAGATCACCCTGACCGATCTTACCGCCGCCAAAACATATACGTTCACCTACAGCAACGGCGCTTATAATTACGATGCAGGCGCTGCGGCCATCGGTGTGGTAAACCATGTATATAAACTCGGCATCCTCTACAGTGGCCAGCAGTTTGAAGCCACCGACACCCTCAAGCGTGTCACTGCCATCGATTCTATCCACGTCCAATACAAGACGGCTTCCGGCGGTGAAAAAGAAGGCTTTTATGCCAAATTATTTGCCACCGATATCGCCGGCGCACCCGATTATTACTGGATACGCACGTATAAAAACGGCGCGCAGGATTATAATGTGTCCGATATGTTCAGCATCGACGGCGCTTTCAATGAGGACCTTACCGATGGGTTCCTGTTCATCCCGCCTTTCCGCGATGGCATTACCGATGATGATCATCCTTATGTAAAAGGCGATGTGGTGCGGGTAGTGTTGCGCTCTCTTTCAAAAGGCAGCCATGAATTCTGGTTCAGGGCCAGCCAGCAATTGGAAAACGGCGGCCTGTTTGCCAAAGTGCTTGAAAACGTACCCGCCAATATGAAGAACGTCCAGCCCGGCGGCACCGCCAAAATCTATGGCTGGTTCGGTACCTCGGCACAGACAGAGCAATCGAAAACGATACAATGATCTATTAGAAAGAAGTATGTCAGCCTTATAACAACCTGGTAAACCTTCTTCAGGTATTTTTCAGACCGTATATGCCGCAAAAAAGGGTATACGGTCTGTTTTTTTTGTCGTATTCATCCCGCTGCACCGCCTTTTTATGCAAAAAAAATCTTTAACAACCTGGTACCGCCTTGTCAAAAAAATCCGGGAAAAAAGCCAAATTTTGTCCCGGGAATAAAATCAGGTTACTAAAAACATTTTAGAAAGTAGCATGCTGTCCGCCGGAAAACAACAGCTTCCCGGCCCGATACTAAGGCGATACTAAAGGTCTACTCAAGGTCTACTAAAGGGATGGTAGTACTAAATAGCGTTAAAACTAAAAAACAGGGGGCCGCAGTGCTTCCGTGGGAGTGTCATGCAAAGGATGACCGGTTCCCCGATACATTTCCCTGTTTTACCTAAAATTTACCGCACCGGCTGGTCAACTGCTATAGATTTACCCGGTTAAATCCCGGTTATGACTACACATCGCCTGTTTCGCTCCTCGGCCTTCGCCGTCCTGGCCCTTATTACCCGCGCCGCCGCCTGGGGCCAGCAACCCGCGCCCGGCAGTAACCCGGTCCCCGGTCCCCTGCCTCCCGTGAAAATGCAATACGATGGAGACGCTAAAACAGGTTATTCTGCCACCAATACCGGCAAAATGCTCAGGATACGTCTCTGGGTGGCCGACTCGCTGCAGCAACGCAAAATATTGGAGAACGGGCTGGAGCTATGGGTGGATACAAAGGGAAGAAAGAATAAAACGACCGGCATTTTGTTCCCCCTGGCGGCCCATGCCCCGCAGCCGGGAAACGCACCCGCACCCACCATCCGCCGGCAGGCAAAACCTTCCCTGCTGTCCCTCATACAACTGCAAAAAGAAATAAAGCTGGTAGGCTTCGGCGAAGAGCTCAATGGCCTGCAAAACCAGCACCATCCCTCGGGCATCGATGTGGCCTTGCGTATGGTCAACGATACATTGTTTTATGAAGCGCAGGTGCCCCTGCCGCTGCTCGCCGGTACGACAGGCGATAAATCCCGCATCAGCATCGGCATCATCGAAAAAGGAAAAGACCCCGCCCTGTTTGCCGGCGGCGATATGCCCCCCGGTGGAGGTCCTCCTCCCGGTGGCGGAGAAGGTATGGGCCCCGGCGGTCCGCCACCCGGCGACGGCCCGCCGGAAGATATGGACATAGAGCAGTTTGCCAATAATGTGATCTGGTATAAGTTTGATTTATATCGCTAATATATAAACGAAATTATTTATTTATTTATTCACCAACCCACTTGTTCAAGCATACGTAAGGAAACTGAAGCAATTCCTGTTCATTCAATATAATTCATGCACCCAAAATTACTGCCGGTACTGCTGGCGCTGCTCCTGTGCGCCTGTTCATCAGCGTATGCCCGTCACGGTAAGGGCGGTTCGATGACGTATGAGTACCTCGGCGCGGGCTCGGCTGCCAATACTTCCAAATACAGGATTACCATACAACACTATATTAACTGTGAGCGCACATCCGACGAGCCCTCAGGCACTTATCTTGGCATCTATGATGCCGGCACCAATGTGCTGTACAACTCGGCGGCCTATACTGTTTCCAGAACCAGCAGTACGCAGATAACGAAGACGTCGTTCAATCCCTGTATCAATCCCGCACCCACCGTTTGCTTCTACCTCATGCTCTATGTCATCACCGTAGAGCTGCCCGATAATACCGCCGGCTACGTGCTCACCGAACAGGAATGCTGCCGTGCCGATGGCATCGTCAACCTGTCAGGCAGCTCCGGCACCGGCTTTACCAATTACAATACGATTCCCGGTGTTATCAATGGCGTGGTATACCGCGTTAACAGCAGTCCCACCCTCGTATTCAAAGACACGGCGGTGATATGCCATAACGCTTATTTCAGCATCGATTACAGCGCTGTTGATCCCGATGGCGATGTGCTCAGCTATTCACTTTGCTCAGCCAAAGCGACCAGCTCCTCCACCCGCCAGCCCAATCCGCCGGCGGCGCCGCCTTATTCAGACGTTACCTACCAGTCGGGCTACTCCGGCGGCTCACCCATGGGCAGCGGTGTCACCATTGATGCTGTAACAGGTATTCTCTCAGGCACTGCACCTGCTACCACCGGCCCTTATATTGTGTCGGTATGCATCACCGAATCGAGGGGTGGCGTTGTTATCAGCGTTACCAAAAAAGAGGTGATGGTCACCGTGGCCGATTGCAGTCTCTCCGCTGCCACGCTCAATACATCGTATATCAATTGCGATAACTATACCTTTACCTTTCAGAACGAATCCAGCTCGTCCTCTATCAGCTCCTATGCCTGGGATTTTGGCGTCGCCGGTATTACAACCGATGTATCTGCCCAGGCCACGCCTACCTATACCTATCCCGATGCAGGTACTTATACACTCAAGCTGAAAGTGAGCAATACCTCCGGCTGTATCGACTCTACCACCGCGCCGGTAAACGTATACCCCGGTTTTACGCCCGACTTTACAGTATCAGGCAGCTGCTACCAGTCGCCCTTTACCTTTACCGATGCCACCGTAGCGGCGTATGGAAGCGTCAACAGCTGGAATTGGAGCTTTGGCGAAACCACGTCTTCCACCAATACCTCCGCCATTCAGAACCCTACCCATCAATATGCATCGCCTGCTACCTACACCGTCACGCTCGATGTAGCCAGCAGCAAAGGCTGTACGGCTACCGTGAGCAAAAGCGTTATTGCCAACGATAAGCCTGTGCTTATCCTGCCTTTCAGGGATACGCTTATATGCAGTATCGACAGCCTCCCGCTGATAGCGCAGGGCAGCGCCACGGCCTATAGCTGGTCGCCCAATTATAATATCATTCATCCCAATACCGCCAACCCCATCGTATTTCCAAAAGATACCACGGTGTATACGGTGACGGCCACCGACAAAGGTTGCGTCACCACTGATTCAATTATCGTCAACGTGCTCGATTTTATAACGGTCAGCATTATTGCCGATACAACTATCTGCGCCACAGACAGCATACGCCTCAACCCCGTCAGCTATGCCCTGGGCTATCAATGGTCGCCCGTTACCGGCCTCAGCAATGCCACGATCAAAAACCCGCTGGCGGCCCCGGCCTCGGATATTACCTACCAGGTACTGGCCAACCTGGGCAAATGCCAGGACAAGGCTTCCATACACATCAAAGTGGTGCCCTATCCGCAATCATATGCCGGCGCCGATACAAGTATCTGCTATGGCGGCAGCGCACAGCTTAACGGCGCCATCGTCGCGTCCTCCTTTGCATGGACGCCATTGACGGCGTTATCCGGGTCGCGCACCCTGTTCCCGGTGGCCAGCCCGCTACAGACTACCTTTTATGTGCTCACCGTAGCCGATACGCTCGGTTGCCCTAAGCTGGTGCGCGATACGGTCGTGGTCAGCGTAACACCCAAAATCATTGTCTTTGCGGGCAACGATACGGCCGTTGTTGCCGGCCAGCCCCTGCAGCTCAAGGCTACCAGCAGCAATCCCGGTGTAGCGTATGCCTGGTCGCCGCTCACCTGGCTCAGCAATGCCGCCATCGCCAATCCCGTGATGACCATCTCTTCCACTTCGGTTGATAGTATTACTTACCTGCTCACCGTCACCACGCCACAGGGATGCTACGGAACGGACGATATAAAAATAATCGTCTACAAAACAAAACC
>Ga0307508_10000823_pt1 | contig 36101 bp, 23 predicted proteins | sample 9_EM_MG_FD_203089 | JGI IMG/M metagenome (GOLD analysis project Ga0307508, IMG submission 203089) | Populus trichocarpa ectomycorrhiza microbial communities from riparian zone in the Pacific Northwest, United States - 9_EM | ecosystem: Host-associated > Plants > Roots > Unclassified | place...
GCCGTTGCTGGCGGGGGTCAGCTCGCTGGGCGTCGGCGGCACCAACGCCCATGTGGTGGTGGCCGAGTCGCCGGTCCCCGCCGACCGGGAGGCGCGGCACGGGCACGGTTCCCGCGCCGCCGCGCCCGTCCTGCTCGTCAGCGCCCGTACGCCCGAGGCGCTGCGGGACTCCCGCCAACAGCTCGCCGACGCCCTGGGCCCGGACAGCGACCTCGGGGACGTCGCCCACAGCCTCGCCGAGGGGCGCAGGCCCTTCTCCTGCCGCACCGCGGTCGCCGCGAACACCCCGGAGCGGGCGGCGGAGCTGCTGCGCGCGGACCGCACGACCGCCCGCCTCCCGCGCGTCCCGCTCGTCCCCGTGCTGCTGCTGCCGGGCCAGGGTGCCCAGTACCCGGGCATGGGCGCGGACCTGTACCGCCGCGGCGGGGTCTTCCGTACGCGACTCGACCACTGCGCCGAACTGTTCATGGCGGAGACCGGCCGGGATGTCCGGGCGGACCTGTTCGGCGACGGCGCGGCGGCGCTGCGCCGGACCGATGTCGCGCAGCCCGCGCTCTTCGCCGTCGAGTACGCGCTGGCGCGGAGCCTGGAGGCGTTCGGGGTGCGCCCCGCGGCCCTCGGCGGTCACAGCGTCGGGGAGCTGACCGCGGCCTGCCTGGCCGACGTGGTGGAACTCGGGGACGCGGTACGGCTGGTGGCGGCACGGGGACGGCTCATGGGCTCCGCGCCCCCGGGCGCGATGCTCTCGGTCCGGCTCGCGGAGGACCGGGTACGTGAACTTCTGGCGGGCACCTCGCTGGAGGTGGCCGCGGTCAACGAGCCCGGAGCGTGCGTGGTAGCCGGACCCGCCGGGGAGGTCCGGTCCCTCGCCACACGGCTGACGTCGTCCGGCACCGAGGTGTCCGTGCTGCGCACGGCGCACGCGTTCCACACGGCGGCCATGGACGAGGCGGCGGAGCGTTTCGCGGAACTGGTCGGCACGGTCCCGCTGTCCGCCCCGGCGGTCCCGCTCGTCTCGAACGTCACGGGCGGCTGGATGACGGCCGCGGAGGCCACCGACCCGGAGCGCTGGGCCCGGCAGCTGCGCGGCACCGTGCGGTGGGCGGAGTGCGTACGGAGCCTGCTGGCCGAGCCCGGCCGGGTGCTCGTCGAGACGGGTCCCGGACGCTCCCTGGTATCGGCTGCGCGGCGCAGTACGGAGTGGTCGGACGGCCATCGCGCGGTCAGCGCCATGCGGCACGCCGAGCAGACCTCCCTGGACGACGGCGAGGCGCTGGCGCGGGCGCTGGGGGTGCTGTGGGAATCCGGCGTCGAGGTCGACTGGACGGCGGCGCGGCACGGACCGGCCCGCCGGGTGCCGCTGCCGGGGTATCCCTTCCGGCGCGTACGGCACTGGACCGAGCCGGGGTACGCGACACCGTGGACGGAGACGGAGACGGAGACGTGCACGGCGACGGGCACGGAGGCGCAGACGGAGGAGACGGGGTCGGCGCCGGAGGGCGCGCCGCGGGCGAGCGGCGCCGTGGCCACCCTGACCGGAATCCTGTCGGAGGTCCTGGGCGTGACGCCGGTCCGGCCCGACGACGACTTCTTCGAGCTGGGCGGCGATTCGGTGCTGGCCGGGCGGGTCGCCGAGCTGGCCGGGGCGGCGGGTCTGGAGTTCCGGCCGAAGGACCTCTTCGAGCACCCGACCGTGGCCCGGCTGGTGGCGGCCGTCGTCCGCACCGGCAAATAAGTTGAACAACGCTGTTCAGATTATCCGGGGCTTGCCCTAAGCTAACTCTGACAGCGTTGTTCAAGTTAAGGAGTCTGCGGTGAACCCGGAGAGTCATACCCACGGCGAGGTGGCCGGGGCGGGACACCACCACGTGACGACGGAGCAGCACGGCCATGGCCACGCCCACGCTCACGACCACGGCCATCACGGCGAGGTGGCCGACGGTCCGCCGGACCCGCGCCGCTGGCTGATCCTGGCGCTGCTGTGCATGGCGCAGTTCATGCTCATCGTCGACGTGACCGTCGTGAACGTCGCGCTCCCCACGATCGGCGCCGAACTCTCCCTCGGCGCGTCCTCGTTGACCTGGGTGGTCACCGCCTACACGCTGTTCTTCGGCAGTCTGCTGCTGCTCGGCGGGCGGATCGGCGACCTCGTCGGCCGCCGGCGGATGTTCCTGACCGGCCTGGCGCTCTTCACGGCCTCCTCGCTCGTCTCCGGACTGGCCGAGAGCGGCGGTGTGCTGATCGGCGCCCGGGCTCTCCAGGGCGTGGCCGCGGCCGTCATGTCACCGGCGGCCATGGCCCTGGTCATGACCGTGTTCCAGGGCCCGGAGCGCAACCGCGCGCTGGGCGTGTGGGCGGCGATCGGCGGCACCGGCGCGGCCTTCGGCGTGCTGATCGGCGGCGTACTGGCATCCGGGCCAGGCTGGGAATGGATCTTCTTCGTCAATGTGCCGATCGGCCTCGTGGTGCTGCTGGCGGTCCCCGCACTGCTCAAGGAGCAGGCGGTCGCCGCACCCGGACACGGCCACGGGCACGGGCACGGGCACGGGCACGGAGAGGCGCCGTCCGGGATCGACCTGCCGGGCGCGCTGACCATGACGGCGACCCCCGCCCTGCTCATCTACGGGCTGGTGCGCGCCCGCGACCACGGCTTCGGCGACCAGTCCGCCTGGCTCCCGCTGCTGGGCGCGGTGGTCGGCGCCGTGCTCTTCGTCCTGGCGGAGCGCTCCGCGGCGGCGCCCCTGGTGCGCCTCCCCTTCCTCGCGCGGCCCTCGATGGTGGGTGGCAGTCTGCTGATGCTCGCCGCGTCGGGCGTACTGATCTCGGCGTTCTTCCTCTGCTCGTTCTACCTGCAGCATGTGCTGGAGTTCAGCGCGCTGCGCACCGGTCTGATGTTCCTGCCGGTCGCCCTCGCCACCACCATGGGCGCCCACCTCGCCTCGCAGGCCGTGGCGCGCCTGGGCTGGCGGGTGACGGCCGCCTCCGGCATGGTGCTCGCCACCGCCGGGGCGCTGCTGCTGACCGGTCTGGAGCGGGAGGGCAACGCGTGGACCCAGGTGCTGCCCGGCTTCCTGCTGCTGGCCTTCGGACTGGGCACGGGTTTCGTCTGCGCCATCACCAGCGCCATGCACGGCGTCGAGCACGCCGACGCCGGACTGGGCTCCGGACTGGTGAACACCTGTCATGAGCTGGGTGCCTCGCTGGGGATCGCGGTGGTCGCCGCCGTGGCGGGCTCCAGCCTGGAGGGTGGCGCGGCGCCTTCGGTCGACGGTTTCGATGGTGCGTTCCTCGCCTGCGCGGCCATCTCGGCGGTGGCCGCCGTGGTCGGCCTGACGCTGCTGCCCAAGGGCAAGCCCGACCCCTCCGCGGGACCGATCATGGCCCACTGAGTCACGGACGCGCCCCGACGAAAGGGGACTTGGCCCCGGCGGGCGAACCACCCGTCGGGGCGGCTCGCCACGCCGACACAGATTGCAAAAGTCAATGCGTAAATAAGACTTGACGCCTACAACTTCTACCGTCAATAGTAGGCCCCGTTGTTCTGGCCTAACACGCCGATCACGGGGGAGTATCATGTCAGTCGACCGTCAAGACACGGACGAATACTGTAGACGCATTGTCGTGGTCGATCCCGACCCGGCCTCGCGACCCTTATTGAGGCGGTTCGCGGAAACCGACACCCGGGCCGAATCCATCATATCGGCCGCCTCCGCAGCGGACATTCCGCTGGACCAGCTCACCCGGCCCCTCACCCTGGTGCTGTCCTCGGCCCTGGGAGTACGGGACCTCTCCCTGCTCAGCCCGCTGCTCGCCGAGCCGTCCACCCACGTGGTGCTGGTTCTGCGCTCGCTGATGCAGAACCAGCTCGACACCGCCCAATGGGTACTGGCCGACGTGGTGTTGCGCCTCGAAGACCTTCAGGGCGCGGCGCTCGACGAGGTCCTGACGCCGCTGCGACGCGGCACGGTCTCGGTGTCCCCCGAGGCCCTGCACCAGGTCATCCGGCTCGCGTGCGCCGCACCGGAGGGCGAGACCCGGCGCCCGCGCCTCACCGAGCGCGAGACGGAGACCCTCTGGGGCGTCGCCCAGGGGATGAGCAACCGCCAGATCGCGCGCACGATGGGCATCACGGAGCACGGCGTGAAGCGCCATCTCGCGAACCTCATGGGCAAGCTGAACTGCCAGAACCGGACGTCGGCCGTGGCCGTCGCGCTCCGCAGCGGACTGCTGGAGCTCAGCGACGTCGGCACAGACGCCTCCTGAGCGACTCCTGAGCGACGAGCGACACAGCACCCTCCGCACCGCACTCCGTACCGCACGCTCCGCGTCACGCCCTCGCCGGACCCCGGCTCCGCCGCGGCCTCCCGTACGGCCCACGGCCCATGGGCGCTTCGCCACGCGACCATCACCATCTTCAACAGGGGGACATCAAGAAATGGCGCAGAACAGACTTGCCGAAATACCTGGCACCGGAATCAGGATTCAGCTTCCGGAATCCTCCCCGGCGCCGGAACTCCCCACCCTTCCGCTCGCCGGAAGGACCCCGGAAATCAGCGCCGTCCCGCGCCGGACGCACCTATCGAAGAATGACTATTCTTCCCTTCTGCAAACAGCGAAGGGGCGATGTCTGAGCGCATCCGCGGTTCTCGTCACAGCCGCCGCCGAGGTGCTGCGGCTGTGGTCCAAACAGCCCGGCTTCTCGCTCGATATCGACCTCGGCACGCGCGTCCCGGTCGACTTCGACGTACAGCCGGACGACTCCTTCGCGGCCCGTGCGGAGCGCGTGCGGCGGCAGCTCGTCCCGGCCGCCGCCGAAGCCACCGAGCCCGCCGAACTCGCCGCATCCGGCTCGTCCGCCCCGTCCGCCCCATCCGCCCCGTCGGCGATCGCGTGCCACATCACCGAGCAGGACGGCGCGACCACCCTCACCTGGGAGATCCAGGATCAGCTCTTCCCCGCCGGACTCCCCGAAGACCTCGTCGACGTCTGCGCCGAGCTCCTGGACCGGCTGGTGCGGGACCCCGGCGCCTGGGACGCTCCGGACCGGCTCACCGCCCTGCCGCGGTGGCAGACCGCCGAGCGCGACAGCGCCAACAGCACCGCCGCCGACATCCCCGCCACCACCCTCTGCGCACTCGTCGAGGACCAGGCCGCCCGGACCCCGGACGCCGTCGCGGCCCTCACCCAGGACGGCCGGCTCACCTATCGCGAGGTCGTGACCGGAGCCCGGCAGCTCGCCCGGCGCCTGATCGAACTCGGCGCGCGTCCCGGACAGCTCGTCGGCGTCGTCGTCGACAAGGGTCTCGCCCAGGTCCCGTCCGTGCTCGGGGTCACGCTCTCCCGGGCCGCGTACCTCCCCATCGATCCGCAGTGGCCCACCGCCCGCCGCGCGCAGCTCATCGAGCAGGGCGGCGTGCGGATCGTGGTGACCACCCCGCGGCTGCGCGACGAGCTGGAGTGGCCCACCGGCGTCCACCTGGTGACCGTCGAGGACGGCGAGGTACGCGCGGCCGACTCCGGTCCGCTGGACCTCGCGCCCACTCCGGACGACCTGGCCTACGTGATCTTCACGTCGGGCTCCACCGGCCGTCCCAAGGGCGTGGTCATCGACCACCGCGGCGCCGCGAACACCCTCCAGGACATCAACCGCCGGTTCCAGGTGGGCCCCGCCGACCGCGTGCTCGCGCTCTCCTCCCTCAGCTTCGACCTCTCCGTCTACGACGTCTTCGGCGCGCTCGCCGCGGGCGCGGCGGTGGTCATCCCCTCCCCCGGCCGGGCGCACGACCCCGAGCACTGGTCCGAGCTGGTGGAGCGGCACGACGTCACCGTCTGGAACTCCGTCCCGGCCCTGCTGCGCGTCTGGCTCGACGCCCCCGCCCCGGTACCGGCCGCGGCGCCCCTGCGCCTGGTCATGCTCAGCGGGGACTGGATTCCGGTATCGCTGCCGGACCTGCTGCGCGACTCGTACCCGGACGCGCACATCATCAGCCTCGGCGGCGCCACCGAGGCGTCCATCTGGTCGGTGCACTTCCCCATCGGGGAGGTCCCGGCCGAATGGAAGCGCATCCCGTACGGCAAACCGCTCGCGAACCAGACCCTCCATGTGCTCGGCCACCGGCTCGACCCGTGCCCCGTGTGGACGACCGGCGAGATCTACATCGGCGGCACCGGCGTGGCCAAGGGCTACTGGGCCGACCCGACGAGGACGGGCGAGCGGTTCATCGTCCACCCGGCGTCCGGCGAGACGCTCTACCGGACCGGTGACCTCGGCCGCTATCTCCCGGGCGGGGACATCGAGTTCCTGGGCCGCGAGGACACCCAGGTCAAGCTGAACGGCTTCCGGATCGAGCTCGACGAGATCGCGGCCGTGCTGCGCCGTCAGGCGGGCGTACGCGAGGCGATCCTCACCATCGACACCAACCCGGCCACCGACCGGGACCAGCTCGTCGCCTATCTGCTGCCCGAGGACGGCCCCGCCGGACCGGAGACGGCCGGGGAGCCCGTTGCCGACACCGCCCCCTCCTGGTCCGCGGTGCTCGACGCGGCCCACGAGGAGCGGCGGCGGGCCGCCGGTGAACTCGCCCCGGCGATCGCGACGTTCCGCACGCTGTGGCACCGGCTGGAGTCGCTCGCCCCGTCCGTCATGGCGCGCAACCTCGCCCGGCTCGGCGTGTTCACCACCCCGGGCGAGACGGTCACCATCGACGAGATCGTCGAACGCGGCGGGGTGAAGACCCTCTACGGGGGGCTGGTCGGCCAGTGGGCGGCCGTCCTCGCGGACCGCGGCACCCTGACCGCCACCGGGCGGCCGGGCGAGTACCGCGCGGAGCGGGCCCTGAACGCCGACGCCCTCAACCAGGAGATCACCGCCACGCTCGGCACGGCCACCGCGACCGGTGCCGACCGGGTGCTCCTCGACTACTTCACCGACTGCGTCGACCAGCAACTCCCGCTGCTGCGCGGCACGGTACGCCCGCTGCGGCTGCTGCTCCCCGACGGCGACTGGCGGGTCACCGAAGCCCTGTACGCCGCCAACCCGTCGGCCGAACTGCAGAACCGGATCGCCGCCCGGGCTGTCCGCTCCTTCGTCGAGCGGTTCCCCGCCGGGCGCACGGTCCGCGTCCTGGAGGTGGGCGCGGGCACCGGGGCCACCGCGGACCGGGTGCTGCCCGCGCTGCCCGCCGACCGCGTCACCTACCACTTCACCGATCTTTCGACCGCCTTCACCGAACAGGCCAGGAAGCGCTACGAGGGCGTCTACCCCTTCGTCGGCTACGGCCTGTTCGACATCGACGCCGAACCGGCCGGGCAGGGCCTCGCACCCGGCTGCGCCGACGTCATCGTCGCGGCCAACGTCATGCACGACGCGAAGAACCTGACCGAGAGCCTGCGCAACGTCCGCGAACTACTCGCCCCGGGCGGTCTGCTGGTGCTCATCGAGGGCACGGTCAACTCCCCGCTGAACCTGATCAGCTTTGCCTTCCTCGAAGGCTTCGGCAACTACCAGGACCAGCGCGAGGCCACCCTGCTCTCGTCACCCGAGTGGCACCGGCAGCTGACGACCGCGGGCTTCACCCGGTTCGCCGCCGTGCCCGAGGGCGCGGCGGAGGTCGACGCGCTGATCCAGCATGTGCTGGTCGCGGGCGCCCCCACCGGCCGGGCCGCGCTCGACCTCACCACCCTGGGCAAGGAACTGGGCGAGCTGCTCCCGGACTACATGGTTCCGCACCACTTCCTCCTGCTGGACGAGATCCCGCTCAGCGGGAACGGCAAGGTCGACCGCTCCGCCCTCCCCTCCCCCTGGCGTGCGGCGACGCCGGAGAGCCGGACCCTGCCGCGGACCGGGCTGGAGCGGAAGCTGTACGAGATCTGGTGCGACGCGCTTGGGCACGACGGCTTCGGCGTCGAGGACAACTTCTTCGACCTGGGCGGCGACTCCCTCCACGCGGTCCGCATGGTCGCCAGGTTCCGCGCCGAACTCGGCATCGAGAAGGCCGGTGACGAGGTCATCGACATGCTGTTCCAAGCGTCGACCATCCGGGAGCTGGCCGTTGTACTGGCCGACGAGACCGGGGCGCGCGCATGACCGACCACGCCGCCTCCTTCCCGTTGACGCCACTTCAGGAGGCGTACCTCGTCGGCATGTCCCCCATGGTCGAACTGGGCGGATTCCGGCCGGGCTACTACGTCGAGCTGGACATGGTGAACCTCGACGTCGCCCGCGCGGAGGACGCCGTCAAACGGCTGCTGCGCCGCCACGACCACCTCCGGGTGGTGATCGAGGCATCGGGCACTCAACGGGTCCTCGACGAGGCGGAGACCACCCCATACCGGCTGCCGGTGCGGGATCTGACCGGTCTCACGGAGGACGCGCGGCAGGCCGAACTCCTCGCCACGCGGCGGCACATGGCCGAGCACGGCATCGACCCGGCCCACTGGCCGCTCTTCGACATCTCCATCAGTCTCGTACGGGCGCGGCGGGCCCGCATGCACATCGCGATGAGCCTGCTCCTCCTGGACGGCCGCGGCATCCGCCAGGTCATGGACGAGTGGCGCACGTACTACCACGACCCCGACGCGGACCTGCCCCGCCCGGAACTGACCTACCGTGCGTGCCGGATGAAACTGCTGGCCCACGAGGACACCCCGGAGTACCAGGAGCAGTGGCGGTACTGGGAGAACCGGCTCGCCACCCTCCCCGACGCGCCCCGGCTTCCGCTGGCCGTGCAGCCCTCGGCCATCACCCCGGTGCGGTTCCGGCGGCGCACCCACCGCCTCACGGCCGAGCAGTGGAAGCGGCTGTGCACGGGGTTCCGCCGCCACCGCGTCCTGCCGACGACGGCACTGCTGCACGTGTTCGCCGAGGTGCTCGGTACCTGGTCGGACGCCCCGCACTTCAGCCTCAACATGCTGCACCAGAACTGGGCGACGTCCCGGCCCGAGATGGCCGGGACCATGGGGCAGTTCGGCGCCACCCTGCCCCTGGAGGTGGACCTGCGCCGCCCCGGCGACTTCTGGGACCGGGCCAGGAATCTGCAGAAGCAGGTCTGGCGGGATCTGCAGAACGCCGATGTGGCCGGTGTCCGGATCACCCGCGAGCTGTCCGCGCGGCGCGGCTGGACCTCGCGCGCCGCGCTTCCGTACGTCTTCACCAGCATGCTGAAACCGGCCGCCGGGGCCGCGCGGGACCATGGACACCAGGGCCGGTACAGGCTGGCCTGCCGCGAAGTCACCAGCGAGCTGCGCACCCCTCAGGTGCTGGTCGACAACCAGTTGCACGACGCGGCGGACGGCGGCGTCGACTGCGTGTGGGACGTCGTCGACGAGGCGTTCCCACCCGGCCTGCCGGACCTGATGTTCGAGGCGTACGGACGGATGCTGGACGCGCTCGCCGGGCCGGACGGAACGGAGCGGGAACCCGATCCGGTACCTCCCGGCCACCGGTCCCTGGTGGCGGCCCTGAACGCCGCCGTCCCACCGCCCCGCGCGGAGCGGCTGGAGGACGGCTTCCTGCGCCGGGTCGCACAGCGTCCGCATGCCCCCGCCGTGATCTGCGCGCGGCGGACGCTGACCTACGCGGAGCTGGAGAGCCGGTCCCGGGCCGTGGCGTCCTGGCTGGCCGGGCAGGGCACGGGCCGTGGCGAGGTCGTGCCCGTGGTCATGACCAAGGGCTGGGAGCAGATCGTCGCGGTGCTCGGCGTGCTGCGGGCGGGTGCCGCGTACTGCCCCGTCGACGCGGCCCTGCCCGCCGAGCGCGTGCGTCATCTGCTCGACTCGTGTTCGGCGCGGGCGGTGCTGGTCCAGTCCCACAGCGCACCGGGCGCCGACGCGCTCGGCTCCCGGCCGGTCCTGTCCGTGGACGAATCCGCCCGCGCGGAGGGGCCGGACACCTCCGGTCCCCCGCAGCCGGGCGGCGATCCCGATGACCTCGCGTACATCATCCACACCTCCGGCTCCACCGGAACGCCCAAGGGCGTGATGATCGAGCACCGGGCCGCCGTCAACACCATCACCGACATCAACGAGCGCCTCCAACTCACCGACAGCGACCGGGTCTTCGGCATTTCCTCGCTGAGCTTCGACCTGTCGGTGTGGGATGTCTTCGGCACCCTGGCCGTGGGCGCCGCCCTCGTGCTCCCGGCCGCGACCTCCCGTCCCGACCCGGTGGGCTGGGCCGAGGCCGCGGTCGCCCACGGCGCGACCGTGTGGAATTCGGTGCCCGCGCTGGCGCAGATGCTGGCCGAGGTGGTGGCGGACCGGCCGGAGACGGGCACCCCGCCCCTGCGGGCCTTCCTGATGAGCGGCGACTGGATTCCCACCACGCTCCCGGACCGGCTGCGTTCCCCTTGGCCCGACGTGCGGCTGATCGCGATGGGCGGCGCCACCGAGGCGTCGATCTGGTCCAACATCCACGAGATCGGCACCGTCGATCCGGCGTGGCCGAGCATTCCGTACGGGGTCCCGCTGCGGAATCAGACCATGCGGGTGCTCGACCACCGCCTGGCGCTGCGTCCGCCGTGGGCGGTCGGCCGCATCCACATCGGCGGGGCGGGGCTCAGCAAGGGCTACTGGCGGAACGAAGAACGCACCGAGGAGCGGTTCTTCCACCATCCGGTGACCGGTGAGCGGCTGTACTGGACCGGGGACCTCGGCTGTTACCGGCCGGACGGCACCATCGAGTTCCTGGGCCGTGAGGACCGGCAGCTCAAGATCCAGGGTTTCCGGGTCGAGCCCGGAGAGGTCGAGTCCGCCATCCGGGAGCACCCCGCCGTAGGCGACTGCGCGGTGAGCGGCGCCGAGACGCCCGGGGGCCAGCGCCGCCTGGTCTCGCTCGTCGTCCCGGGGGAGGGCGAGCGGCTCGACAGCGCGGCGATGCTCGCCCACCTGCGGACCCGGCTGCCGCACTATCTGATCCCCGGACAGATCCACGTGCTGGACCGGCTGCCGCTGACGGCCAACGGCAAGGTGGACATCGCCACCGCCCTGGCCACCCTCACCGAACAGGCCCGGCCGGAGGCGAACACGGAGACGGGTGCGGACGCGGACACGGACCCTGGCGCTCGCGGGCTCGTACAGAAGCTCGGCGCGCTGTGGGCCGAACTCCTCGGGGTGCCCGCGATCGGCCCGGACTCCCACTTCTTCGCGCTCGGCGGCAACTCGCTGCTGGCGCTGCGGCTGATCAACCGCATCCAGGCGGACTTCGGTGTCGAGCTGCAGTTCGGCCAGGTCTTCGAGACGCCGACCGTACGGGCACTCGCCGGGCGCATCCAGGACTACGACGGGGTCGCGACCTGTGTCGTCACCCTGTCCGACGGCACCGCTCCGGACGTCACCGCGCCCGACACTCCGGAGGGCGCGGACCCAGCGGGCTCGGACCGGGAGCTCTTCCTCTTCCACCCGGTCGGCGGCTCGGTGAGCGGCTACACCGCGCTGGCGCGCTCCTGGCCCGGCGCCGTACATGCCTTCCAGTCCCGCGCCCTCGCGGAGGGCACGACGGCGGCGCTCGCCCCGGACCTGGTGTCGATGGCGACGGCCTACCGCGAGGAGCTCCAGCGGCTGCGGCCGAACGGCCCCTACCTGCTGGGCGGCTGGTCGATGGGCGGCATCCTCGCGTACGAGGTCGCCGGGCAACTGGCCGACCAGGGACACGACGTCGCGCTCTTCATGATCGACAGCGATCTCACGGAGGACCGGAAGGCCACCGGCAAGGCGGACCGGCACCTCGCGTTCCTCGGCGACCTGGCGTCCGGGCGGCTGCCCGCGGCGGCGCGCGCGGCCGTGCTCGCCGCACCCGCCGACCGGCTGATGGAGACCGGTGCGGAGGTCGCCGCCGCCCAGGGCTGGATTCCCGCCGAGGCGGGCGTACGGCAGTACGAGCTGCTCCTGCGGGTCCACGCCCACAACCTGGCGATTCTGGGCGGGTACCGGGCGGCCGGGTCCAAGGTTCCGGCCCTCCTCCTCGTCGCCGGTGAAGTGCGGCGCCCCGACCCGGTTCCCGCCTGGCGCGAGCTCTGCCCCGACCTGGCCGTGGAGGTCTGGCCGTACGACCACTACTCGATCGTCGAACCCGGCCGGGTCCCGGCCATCGCCGCCCGCGTCGCCGACTGGCTCGGCACGGCGCTCACTTCCGCACCCAATGGCAGGGGCTGACCGACCATGACCGAACTGTCCAAGGACGACATCCGGAACGCGGCCGCCGAGGTGCTCGCGGTGGCCCCCGAGACGATCACCGATTCGGCGAATCTGATCACCGTCGGGATGGACTCCATCCGGATGATGCGGCTGGCGGGCGGCTGGCGGCGCACCGGTTCGGCCGTGACCTTCCGCCAGCTCGCGGAAGATCCGACCGTGGAGCGCTGGCACGCACTGCTGACCGCGCACCGGGCCGCGCCGCAGGACATCACCTCGCAAGACACCGCCTCGCGGGACACCACCCCGCAGGACACCGCGCCGCCCGCGGTGGACACGGAGCGGCCGCCGGTCGACGCCGCCGCGCCCTTCGCCCTCACGCCCGTACAGCGGGCCTACTGGATCGGCCGCAGCGAGGGGATGGCCCTCGGCGGCGTCGGCTGCCACGCCTACCTCGAACTCGACGGCACCGCCATCCGGCCGGACCGGCTGGAGACGGCCGTACGGCGGGTCCTCGCCCGGCACGGCATGCTGCGCGCCAGGTTCCTGGACGACGGACGGCAGCAGATCCTCCCCCTCAGTCCATGGCCGGGACTACGCGTCCACGATGTCACGGCGTCCGGCACCGACAAGGCCGAGCAGCACCTTGAGGAGCTGCGCGCGAGCCTGTCCCACCGGGTGCTCGACGTCGCCGCGGGCGAGGTGTTCGACGTACAGCTCTCCCTGCTGCCGGGCGGGGCCACCCGTATCCACGTCAACATCGATCTGCTGGTGGCGGACGTCGCCAGCATCGAACTGGTCCTCGCCGACCTCGCGACGGCGTACGCGGACCCGGAGGGCTTGGCCGTCGAGCCCGGGTACGGCTTCCCGCGGTACCTGGACGACTACCGCGCCTGGTGCGGCACCCCCGGAGCGGCGGACAGCCCGCTCGCCGTGGCACGGGAGTTCTGGCGCGGCAAGCTGTCCGAACTCCCCCTCTCCGGCCCCGCGCTCCCCCTCGCGGTACGCCCCGAGGACGTCACCAAGCCGGTGTTCTCGCGCCGCGGCTTCCTGCTCGACGCCGCCGACTGGGAGCGCGTCACCCGCCGTGCCCGCGAGCACCGGCTGACGTCCGCGATGGTCCTGGCCACCGCGTACGCCGAGGTGCTGGGCGCCTGGAGCACGGAGCGGGACTTCCTGCTCAACGTGCCGCTGTTCGACCGTCAGCCGCTGGACCCGGCGGTGAACGGCATGGTCGCCGACTTCACCAACCTCGTGCTGCTCCGCGTGGACGTCCGGCAGCCCCTCCCCTTCGCGGAGCGCGTACGGGACCTCCAGCGGCAGCTCCAGGAGAACGCCTCGCACGCCCAGTACTCCACCCTGAGCGTGCTGCAGGACCTGCGCCGGGCCAACGGCGGGAAGCGGGCCGCCGCACCCGTGGTCTTCGCGTGCAACCTCGGCTCGGCGTTCGTCCGCCCCGAGGTGCGGGCGGAGCTCGGCGAGTGGAACTGGATGCTGTCCCAGACACCGCAGGTCTGGCTCGACCACCAGGTCTACAAAATCGGCGGCTCGGTGCTGCTGGCCTGGGACGCCGTGGACGAACTGTTCCCGGCCGGGCTGCTGGACGACATGCTCCGCTCCTACCGGCGGCTGCTCACCGCGCTGGCCGACGAGGACAACGACTGGTCGGAACCGGCCGCGGTGTCCACGGCGGGCGTGCCCGCACAACCCTGAAACAGAAAGCCGTGAACGGACCCGACATGAACCACTTCCTGCTCGCTCCCCGATGGTGGGCCATCAACCTCTTCGTGGCCCTGGCCGTGCCCTTCTGCCTCTTCATGGGCAGTTGGCAGCTCGACCGCTTCTCGGCGCGCGTCGAATCCCATCAGGAGCAGCGGAAGGGCCGGGACGCACCGGCCGCGCCGCTGACCGGCATGCTGCCCGTCACGACGGACACCGTGGGGCGGCTCGCCACGGCCACCGGCCGGTACGACCCCGGCGCGGAGTTCCTCGTACCGGACCGGCGACTGGAGGGCGAGCGCGGCTTCTTCGCCCTGTCCGTGCTCCGTACGGAGGGCGGGGCCGCGCTGCCGGTGGTCCGCGGCTGGCTGCCCGGCACGGCCCGGGCGGCCGGGGTGCCCGCCCCGCCCACGGGCACGGTCACCGTCACCGGTGTGCTGCAGGCGCCGGAGAATCAGCGCACCAAGGGCGTACGGGTGGGCGGCCTCACGCCGGGCCGGATCGGCATCATCAGCGCCGCCTCGCTGGTCAACGTCGTGCCGTACGAGGTGTACGACGCGTGGATCACCCTTGCCGAGACGGGCGGCGGACTGCGTGCGGTGCCACCGGCCGCCGTGCAGCGCACCGGGCTGGACCTCAAGGCGTTCCAGAACCTCGGCTACACCGGGGAGTGGTTCGTCTTCGCGGGCTTCGTCGTCTTCATGTGGTTCCGCCTCTACCGCCGGGAGCGGGAGGACGGGAGTGGCGCGGCGGACAACGGCCCCGCCACCGTCGCCACTTCCGCCGCTCCGGCCCTCTCCGTCAAGGCCACCCCCGTCAGGGACGCGCCCGTCAAGGCCGGGCCCGTCCTCGCCCCGGCCCGCGCCGACAGCGCCGCCGATGCCTACAAGGACCGCACGCTGAAGATCGCCGGGGGTGTTCTCGGCACCGTGTTCCTCGCGTTCGTCGCCTGGAGCGGCACCGCGTACCTGTCGGGCCGGGACTACAGCGGTGAGCTGGTCACCTTCGAGGTGGTGTCGGACACCTCGGCCCGGGCACATCTGTCGGTCCGCAAGGACACCGGCACGGTCGTGGTGTGCACGCTGCGTTCGCTGTCGGAGGCGGGCGGCGAAGTCGGCCGCAAGGACGTCAACTTCGCGGAGCGCCGGGACAGCGTGGACAAGCTCGTGGAACTCCGTACGACGGGCCGTGCCACGGCGGTCGAGCTGGTCGGCTGTCAGGACGCGGCGGCGGGCTGACCGGCCGACCCATCAGTGCCCGCCGGACTCGTGGCGTCCCACGGCGCGCAAGGCGGCGTCCAGCGCCTCGGCGTCCTCCGCGGACATGTGCTCGACGAAGCGCAGCAGCGCCGTCTTCCGGTCGGCGCTGCTGCCCAGCGCGTCCTGCATCAGCCCCACGGTGTAGTCCTCACGGCTGCGTACGGGCTCGTACGTCCAGGCCCGCCCGCTCTTCCAGCGCATGAGCCAGCCCTTGCGGTACAGCGTGTCCGCCACGGTCGTCACGGTCGTGTAGGCCACGGGACGCCTCGTGTTGATGTCGTCGACGATCTCGCGCACGGTTGCGGGCTGCCCCCAATCCCACAACCGGTTCATGATCTCGGCTTCCAGATCTCCCAAGCGTCGCATGAACGTGAGCGTAATCGCTCAGGGTTACCCGATCGGGGACCTATTCGGCCTCGATGCCGGTGATGGCGGCCTTGCCCATCGGCGCCGTGTCGCTGGTGTATCCGGCGTCGAGGAGAGCGCGTGCCGCGATGTTGCGGGCGTTCCGTTCGGCTTCCCCGCTGTCTCCCGCCTCGACTTCGAGCCGGACGGTGTACGTCGAGTTCTCGGTGTCGACGCTCAGCACATCGAGTTCGGCGGCCGGTTCGAAGTCGGTGCGGCCGGGGTCGGCGGGCCTGAGGCTCTTGATGAGCCGGCTGCGGGCGTCCTCGGTCAGCGGGCTCATGAAGGTGCCGGGGAGGGTGACGACAAAGGTGGTCATCTGGACAAAGGTAGCGCATCAGTGGCCGCCGTTGGGCCTGATCCGCCGAGGATGAGCGTGCGCAGCAGGTCCGCGACGAGTGCGGCGGCGTCCGAGAGCGGCTGTACCTCGGGGGTGCACAGGGACATGGCGGTGCGCAGCCGGGCGTCGGCGAACCGGTAGGCGCGTATCTCGTCGGGGGCGAAGTGGGTCCTTGCGGCGGTGAGCGGCAGCACCGTGGCGCCGAGGCCGCTCACCACGGCGTCCCGCAGCACCATGCCCGTCTCGACCTCCGCGACGACCGAGCAGCGCAGTCCGGCGGCGTGGAAGGCGGCGTCGGTGATCCGCCGGACGGTGTGCAGCTCGTTCGGCAGGACGAAGCCCAATCGGCTCGCCTCCTTGAACGTGACGGTGTCACCACGGCGCGCGACGGGCGGGATCTTCGCACTGGTGATCAGGTGGAAGTCGTCCTCCAGGACCTGCTGGACGACGAGCCCCTTCACATAGCCGGGGTCGTAGATGAGCGCCATGTCCACTTGGCCGAGCAGCACCGCCTGGCTCATGACCACCGTCAGGTTCTGGATCAGCTGGAGGTGGATGTTCGGATACCGTTCGCGCACCATCCGCAGCAGCGGCACGGCCAGGCCCGGCGCCATGCTGTACGAGGCCAGGCCGACGGTCACCAGTCCGGCCGGGGTGTCGCTGCCCGCGTGCAGGTCGATCCGGGCGGCCTTCTCCAGCCGGAGAATGCCCTGCGCGTAGCGGTAGAGGGAGCGTCCGGACGGTGTGACCTCCACCCCGCGGCCGGTGCGTTCGAGCAGGCGGGTCTTGACGTCGTTCCCCAGCGCCGAGATGTGCTGGCTGAGCGCCGATTGCGTGATGTGCAGCGAGTCCGCGGCCCTGGTGATGTCGCCGATGTCCACCACGCGGACGAAGTAGGCGAGCCTGCGGGTGTCCATCGCGCTCCTCCTCGCCGGTCGCCGGCACCGACGACGGCGGCCCCGGCCACGCGGCACGCGGCACGCAGCACGCAGCACGCAGCACGCAGCACGCAGGTGAACCTACCTTTCGCGACCGGCCGACGGAACAGGTGAGCAGATTCAGCAGCTCGGCGTCATTGCCCATGGTGTAGGACCCGAAACTCTCTCCGAGGTCGGCCACCAGATCGACGACAGGCACAGCGAGGCTCCTTCCCGCAGGGGTCGGGACGGCGTCCGACCACGTCGGACGCTCACGCGAACCGGCCCGGCAAGGGACCGTGTCCAGCTGGACACTAGGTCCGGCGCGGCCCGGGAAGAAGAACACATCAGGAAGACCCATGCCTGTAGTGCGGTTCCCGATGGCTCCCGCCGGACCGCGCGGCCCACCTCACATGGCGACGCCGGGGGAGCTGCTACTTCGCGTACCACCCGCCCAGGTTGTTCGGCCCGGCGTCCGCCGCTACCCGCAGCGCGTCCGTGGAGCCCAGGAGGGCGGGCGGCAGATAGCCGGACCGGACGCCCAGCTCCCACCCGTGCACCTGGACCGCGAGAGCGGCCACGGCGACGGCGCCGACCGGCAGCAGGGTCCTGGGCGAGGGATCGGGTCCCGCACCGTCCCCGTGCTCGGCGAGCCGGGCCACCAGAGCCTGCTCGAAGGTGCGCTGGTCGTCGTCGAGCAGCGCGCGCAGCAGACGCTGGTCCGGTGTCAGGCCGCCGACCGCGTCCAGTCGCCGGGCCGCTTCGGCCCGCTCGTCCGCGTCCGGCTCGCACAGGGTCACGGTGGGCCAGTCGCGGGGCAGATGGCCGCTCTCCTCGGTCAGATAGCCGCACAGCGCGTCCATCGCGGCGACATCGGCCGGTTCCGACGTCGAGGTCAGCTTCGAGTACGGCACCCCGTCCCGGATCGCGGGCGCGTAGTCCCCGCGCAGCAGCAGCCCGATCACCCGCTGCCATTCCCACACCGCGCCGCTGACCAGGCACATCGCAAACGTATCGAGCCATGTCCCGGCCGTGGGTGCCTGCTCGGCGACATCGCGGAAGTCGATGTCCTCGCTGCTGAGCCGCTCGCCGATGAGCGGAAATTCGATCTCCTGGTCGCCGCCGGGGAAACAGCCCACGCTCAACACGCCCAGGGAGCACTCCGCCGCGGTCCGCAGTGCCGCGCGCGACAGCTCGTCACCGAGGGCGGGGTCCTCGACAGCACGGGCGGCGACGTGGTCGAGGAGTTCGTCCCGCATCTCCTTCATCCGCTCCGGGGACGGATCGTCGTAGCGCAACCCGTGCCACCGCCCCAGGGTCCGTCCCGCGATGTCGTCGAGTGCCTGGGCTATACGCCCTTCACCGACCGCGTGGCACGTCACTTCCCGCATCGAACGCCAACTCCTCTTGATCCTCTGGCTGGAGGTGGCACGCTAACAGCGGCATCGGACAGTGGGGGCCGTCGTATGAGCAGCCGTCAGCACCCCCTGGCGGGGGCGGCGGGAGATCACGCGCCCGTCGCCACCGCCACGCCCAGCAGGAGCAGGACGACGCCGGTCGCCACACTCAGCCTCCGCTGGACCGCCGGGCGGGAGACCAGGGCGCGCCCTCGGTTGACGAGCCAGGTGAACAGCAGATACCAGCAGGCATTGACCAGGGCCCACAGCACGCCGAGAGCGGTGCTGGCCAGGAAGACGGGCCCCGTGGTCGTGACGAACTGCGGCAGCACCGACACGGCGAACACCCCCGCCTTGGGGTTGCCGAGACAGGTGCCGAGTCCCATGAGGTAGCCGCCCCGGAAACCGCCGCGGCCCGCGCTCACACCGGCCGCACCCTCGGCCTCGTCGACGCCCGGCGGAGCCGAGCGTGCGGCCAGCAGCGTCCGCACCCCGAGCGTCACCAGCACGATGCCGCCCACGATCCGGACGGCGGCGTAGGCGCGGGGGCTCGCCATCAGGACGGCCGACAGCCCGGCGGCCGCGGCCACGGACCACAGCACGAGCCCGGAGGCGTTTCCGGCGATGGTGCCCCTGGCGCCGCGCAGGCCGCCCGCCAGCACCTGGCGGACCATGACCGCTTGCCCCGCGCCCGGCAGCATGGCCAGCAGCCATGTGGTGAGCAGGAACGCGGGCAGGTTGCTGAACACGGGAGGCCTTTCCGGAGCATCGGTTCGTTCGGACGTCGTCCAGCCTGGCTCACCAGCGGACTTAAGGGAACTTAAGAATCATGGGCACAGCATTAAGCTGATTACATGCCCGCACCCGTGGACCCCGGACAACTGCGGCTTCTGGCGTTGATCCAGGAGTTCGGCTCGCTGACCGCGGCGGCCCAGGCGCTGCGGCTCACTCCCGCCGCCGTCACCCAACAGGTGGTCAGAGCCGAGCGCGCATGGCAGGTGCCGCTGGTCGTCCGCGGCCCGCGCGGAGCGAAGCTCACCGAGCCCGGCGCGCTGCTCGCCGCCCACGGGCGGACCATCGACGCGGCGGCGGAGCGAGCCGCGACCGAGATGGCCGCGCTGCTGGGCCATCTGTCACTGCGGCTGCGCGTCGGCGCCTTCCAGGCCGCCGCCCTCCACTTGGTGCCACCGGCGCTGATCGCGCTGCGCCACCGTCATCCGGACGCGGACGTCTCCGTCGTCGACGTGATGTCCATCCGCGGCCTGGACGAGATCGTCGCCAGGAGGCTCGACATGGCGGTCGTCGCCACCTGGGGCCCGGCCCCGGCACTGCCCCCGGAGATCTCCCCCCACCGGCTGCTGCACGACCCCATGGTCGTGGTGCTCCCCGACGACCATCCGCTCGTCGCCGCGACACCGCCCGGCGCCCCGCTGCGCCTGGAGCGGCTGCGCGACGAATCCTGGGTCGCGATCCTGGCCGGGCACGTGGCCCGTGAGCAGTTCGACCGAGCCGCGGGCGAGGCGGGCTTCACCCCCAGGGTCCGCTTCGAGACCGAGTCCTACGACGTCGCCCAGGCCCTGGTCGGCGCGGGCAGCGGGGTGGCCCTGGTCTCCCGCCTGGCGCTGACCGACACCCCGGGAACGACCCACCGCGAACTGGTCCGGCCAAGGCTGCACCGCGAGATCCACGCACTGACCCAGGCCGACACCGCACTCACCCCGCTGGTGGACGTGTTCCTCGGACTGCTGCGCGACGTCGCACACGAACGCACCACCACCTGGCACGAGCCCCCCGCGAGCGAATGACGCCACTCGGCGGGCGCTTTCGAAGGCCCTGTTCGAGAACCGCCGAGAACGTTGACGCACCAGCCGCCACGGTCTACCTTCTGATCGATCTGCCGAACTCTGTTCGAAATACCGATCTAAATACCGACACCATCTGGTGTCCGGCCACCTCTCTCACGCCGTCCGCCCGGCTCATTCATGCACCTCCCTTGGAGACCAAGATGAGTGCGATGCTCCGCCCCGGCCCCCAGCCGTCCCGCCGCCGCTTCCTCGGCATGGCCGCCGCCACTCCCCTGGCTGCGACCGGCGCCCTGGCGCTCGGCGCCGGAACAGCCCACGCCGCCGACTCGGCCTATGCGATGTGCTACTTCACCGAGTCGACCAGCCTCGGCGAGGGCACCGACTACGGCCTTCACCTCGCCGTCAGCACGGACTCCCTCGACTGGACGCCGCTGAACCAGAACAACCCCCTGGTCACCCCCACCGCGGGCGCCCTCGGTCTGCGCGACCCGTTCCTCCTGCGCAAACGGGACGGCACGTTCGTCGTCCTCGCCACCGACCTCAAGGGGACCGACTGGAGCTACAACAGCCAGTACATCCACGTCTGGGACTCCACGGACTTACGCACCTTCACCGGCTACCGGCGGCTGAAGCTGCACGGCATGACCACCCACAGCTGGGCCCCCGAGGCGTTCTGGGACGCGGGCAGGGGGCAGTACGCGGTCATCTACTCCTCGGTCAACTCCAGCGGCCACAACGTGATCATGGTCAACTACACCACCGACTTCGTCACCGCCTCCGCCCCGCAGGTGTTCTTCGATCCCGGCTACGACGTGATCGACGGAGACATGGCCGTCGGCGTATGTGGCTACAACTACCTGTTCTTCAAGAAGAACCAGACCCTGGTGGCGGCCCGCTCCACCTCCCTGAACCCGGGCAGCTTCACCGAGTTCGGCGCCGGTGTCGCCCACGGCGGCACCGAGGCCCCGACCGTCTACAAGTCCCTGACCTCGAACACCTGGTATCTGTGGGGCGACACCTACACCCCCAACGGGGTCTTCTACGCCTGGCGGAGCACCGACCTGGCCTCCGGCACCTGGACCGCGCTCGACCAGAAGACCTACACCCAGCCCGTCAACTCCAAGCACTGCGGCATCACGACGATCACCACGGCCGAGTACAACAACCTGATCGCCAGGTGGGGCGCCCCGGCCTGGTACCGGCTGAAGTCGTACAACTACCCGGCCCGTTACGTCCGCCACGCCAACTACATCGGCCGCGTCGACACCTACCCCTTCGACCCGTACACCGACTCGCTGTGGAAGCTGGTACCGGGCCTGGCCGACAGCTCGGGCGTCTCCTTCCAGTCGGTCAGCCACCCCACCCGCCATCTGCGCCACTACAACTACCAACTCCGGCTCGACGTCAACGACGGGACGTCGACGTTCGCCGCGGACGCCACCTTCTACCGCACGGCAGGCCTGGCCGACTCGGCCTGGACGTCGTTCCGCTCGTACAACAACCCCACCCGCTACATCCGCCACTCCGACTTCGTCCTGCGCATCGACCCCGTCTCCACGGCGACCGAGCGGCAGGACGCGACCTTCCGCGTCGGCTACTGAACCGCCCGGGTCGCGGTCGCACGGAAATCCCCTACAGGTGTGTGACGCAGACCACCTGAGCCCGCGCCCTGCCGCGTCGGCCACCTCCGCACCCCGGGTGCGCATCGCCTCAGCTCACGTCGATGCCGATGAGACAGGTGTCGTCGTCGGTGTCGGAGCGCGCGTGGGTCAGCAGGACGTCGAGATGCTCACCGAGTTGCGGGGTGGCGGCGCCGACGGTGGCCAGGAGTTGTTCGAGCGCCTTGTCCACGGAGCGGTCCCGGCGTTCGATCAGCCCGTCGGTGTACATCAGCAGCCGGTCTCCGGGCACCAGGCCGAGCAGGTTCTCCTCGTACTGCGCCTCGGCGACCGCGCCCAGCAGGATGCCGCCGGGCAGCGGCAGGGCGGCGGCGGTGCCCTCGTGGATCAGGACCGGGGGCGGATGACCGGCCCGCGCCCAGGCCAGCACGCGGGTCTGCGGATCGTAGACGCCACAGACCACGGTGGCCGTGACGTGTTCGGTGAGATGGTGGGCCACCGTGTTCAGCCAGCCGAGCAGCTGGGCCGGTCCCGCGCCCGTCGCGGCGAGACCGCGCAGCGCGTTGCGCAGGACCACCATGCCCGTCGCCGCCTCGATGCCATGGCCTGCCACATCACCGACCGCCAGCAGCACCTTCTTGTGGGGCAGGACCACGGCGTCGTACCAGTCGCCGCCCACCAAGTGCCCCTCCTCGGCCGGGCGGTAGCGCACCGCCACATGGAGTCCCGCGATGGCGACCGGCGCGTGGGACGAGGGCATGATGGCCCGCTGCAGCTGGAGGGCCAGCCGGTTGCGTTCCGCGGCGTGCTCCTCGGAGTCGGCGAGCTGGTCGCGCGTGGCCGCGAGCGCCACCTCCGTCCAGTGCTGGCTGGAGCAGTCCTGGTAGGCCCCGCGCACCGCGAGCAGATGTCCGGCCGGGTCGGTCACCGGCTCCGCGACGACGCGGATGTGCCGGACGGCTCCGTCGGCCCGCTGGAGCCGGAACGCGGTCGAGGCGGAGTGCCGGTGGTGCAGAAGGGTGCGCAGGAAGCGGCCGATGGCCACGGAGTCATCGGGGTGCGCGTGGTTGTTCAGCCGCTCCACCGGCACGGGGGACGCGGTGGGCGGGAGGCCGAAGAGCGAGAACAGATGTCTGTTCCACAGGATCTCGCCGCTGACCGCGTCCTCCTGGAAGCCGCCGATCCGGCCGAGCCGCTGGACGTGTTCGAGCAGGGCGGCCAGCCGTGCCGCCTCGCCCTCCGGCCGCCAGCTCAGCACCACCGCGTCCCCGTAGCGGCCGATGCCCACGGAGACGATCCAGGTCAGGGACACCTCGTCGACGAGGACACGCAGGGCGAACCGCTCCGCGCGGAACGGCTGGCCCGTCGCGTGGACCCGCGACACGTGCTCGTAGAGACCGCCTTCGCTGGCCGTGAGGGGATACGCCTCCAGCAGCCGCATTCCCGTGATCATGGTGCGGGGGCGGCCCGCCGGATCGGCGAAGCGCTCGTTGACGTAGGCGATGGAGAAGTCGGCCACCTGGTCGTGGTCGTCGAGCACCGGCCGCAGGATCAGCACCGGGTCGAGCAGGCCGTCGGCGAGATCCATCGCGGGACCGGCCGGGAGCGCCGTATCGGCGGTGGTACCGGCCGCCGTCTCCGCCGTGCCGGGCAGGGCGTGGGCGCACAGCTCGGCCAGTGCGTTCAACTGGCGGCCGACCGGGGCGGACAGCGGGGGCCGTGGGTGGGGCCAGCACACCTCCAGCACACCGAGGACGCGGCCGCCCAGCTCGGCCGGGAGCACGGCACGGGCACCGTCGCTGCCGTGGCGCGTTCCGATGGCCGCCACGTCCGGGGGCATCGCCGCGAACCACCGCGTCCGCCGTTCGGCCATGGTGCGCTGAGCGGGCACCCGCAGGCCCGGGGGGACGAACCGCCACCGCTCGGCCTCGCCGCGCGGAAAGCCCGCGTGCCCGGCGAGGGCCAGCGCGTCGCCGGACACCACGGCCCACAGCGCCACCGCGCTCACTCCGAGCGGGGCGAGCACCTGCTCGATCAGTGTGTCCACCACCGTCTGGGGGTCGCCGGTGAGCGAACCGGCCTCGGCCGCCCGCAGCCGCAGGACATCCGGAGGGCTGTGGTGTCCGCCGCCGGGCCCCTGCGGCGCGCCGAACAGTGCCCGGGCGACCGTGTCCCCGGCCGCCCCGTCGACCACGTCGGCGGCCAGCTCCAGAAGCGGCTGCCCGGCGGCCTCGGCCAGCTCCTCCAGATGGCGGGCGGCCCGTGTCGGGCCGCCGTGGCCGCGTTCGACCAGGATGCCGGTGGCGATGCCGATCAGGGTTCGCGCGTCCGCGGCCTCCTGTACCGCGGTGAGTTCGCCGCGCAGTCGCTCGACGGTGGCCGCGAGCGCGTTCAGACGCCGTTCACGCCCGCTCACCGGTGCAGCCAGCGGCGCACGCAGGCCACGAGCTCATCGGCGTCCAGCGGCTTGGTGATGTAATCGCTGGCCCCGGCGGCCAGCGTCTGTTCCCGGTCGCCTGCCATGGCCTTGGCGGTCACCGCGATGATCGGCAGATCGGCGTACTCGGGCATGGCCCTGATCGCCGCGGTGGCGGCGTAGCCGTCCATCTCGGGCATCATGATGTCCATCAGCAGCAGCTCGACCGTCTCGTGGCGGGACAGCATCTCCAGCCCCTTGCGCCCGTTCTCGGCGTGCAGGACGCGCATGCCGTGCAGCTCCAGGATGCCGGTGAGCGCGTAGACGTTACGGGCGTCGTCGTCCACGATGAGCACCCCCCGCCCGGCGAGGTCGCCTTCCGCGCCCGCGTGCGCGGACCCGGCCGCGGCGAGAGCCGGTACGGAAGCGGCGGACGGCACCGGGGGCAGGACATCGGCCGGACGGTCGGCCGTCAGATGCAGCACGATGCGCTCGCGCAGCTCGTCCAGGCTCGGCAGCAGCTCCCACGGCTCGCCCTGGAAACGGTCCGTCAGCCGCCGGTTCCACGGGGGATCGAGCCGCCGGGTGTGGTGGGCCAGGACCGGCACCTGCCGGGCGGCCGGTACGCCGTCCAGCTCGTCGAGGAAGCGCAGGGCGGCCTCGTCGGGCATGTCGAGGCCGAGGACGACGCAGTGGCACAGCTCGTCGGTGAGCGCCGCGGCGGCCTCCCGCGGATCGGCCACGGTCCGCACCCGCACCGCGCCGGTGGCCTTGCCCCCGGCCGCCAGCTCGGCCACGGCACTCTCGACCAGGAGCGACAGCAGCCCGTGCGGCCGCTCCTCGACCACCAGCAGCAGGCGCTGCTCCGCGACACCGGCGGCCGGCGACGCCGGGGAGAGCTCCTGCCCGTCCTCGCCCCGCGGCGCCGCGTCGGAGAGGCGGAACCTGCCGACGGGCAGATAGAAGGTGAAGGTACTGCCCTCGCCGAGGGTGCTGGCGGCGCGGACCGCCCCGCCCAGCAGATGGGCGATCTCCCGGCTGATGGACAGACCCAGACCCGTGCCGCCGTACTTGCGGCTCGTGGTGCCGTCCGCCTGCTGGAACGCGGCGAAGATGGCTTCGAGCTGCTGCTCGGCGATGCCTATGCCGGTGTCCACCACCCGGAACGCGAGCGCGGGCCCCTGGCCGCGGACCTCCCGGGGCAGATCGGATTCCGCGGCGGGCGCGATGCGCAGCTCCACGCAGCCGGATTCGGTGAACTTGACCGCGTTGGACAGCAGATTACGCAGCACCTGGCGCATCCGGGAGTCGTCCGTGACCAGTTCGGCGGGGACGGCGGGCGAGACGCTGATACGGAAGTCGAGGCCCTTTTGCGCCGTCATCGGCCGGAAGGTGGCCTCCACATAGTCGAGCAGCCGCTGCAGCGGCACCCGCTCCGGCTCGACGTCCATCTTCCCGGCCTCGACCTTGGACAGATCCAGGATGTCGTCGATCAGCTGCAGCAGATCGGAACCCGCCGAGTGGATGACGCCCGCGTACTCCACCTGCTTGGGCGTGAGGTTCCGGGCCGGGTTCTGCGCCAGGAGCTGGGCGAGGATCAGCAGGCTGTTGAGCGGGGTACGCAGCTCATGGCTCATATTGGCCAGGAACTCCGACTTGTACTTGGAGGCCAGCGTGAGCTGCCGGGCCCGTTCCTCCAGCTCCTGGCGGGCCTGCTCGATCTGCCGGGTCTTGGTCTCGATGTCGCGGTTCTGCGCGGCCAGCAGGGCGGCCTTGTCCTCCAGTTCGGCGTTGGAGTTCTGCAGTTCGTCCTGGCCTACCTGCAACTCCTGGGAACGCGCCTGAAGCTCGGCGGTCAGCCGCTGGGACTCCTCCAGCAGCTCATCGGTCCTGGCGTTGGCCACGATGGTGTTGACGTTGACCCCGACGGTCTCCATCAGCTGATCGAGGAAGTCCCGGTGGACCTGGGTGAAGCGGCTGACCGAGGCCACCTCTATGACGCCGAGGATCTGCTCCTCGACCACGATGGGCAGGACGAGGAGGCTGGACGCCTCGGCCGCGCCGAGTCCCGAGGAGACGGTGACGTAGCCGGGCGGAAGCTGCTCGATGGCGATGGTCCGGCGGCTGCGGGCCGCCTGCCCGACGAGCGACTCGCCGAGCCGGAACCGCACCGGCCGCGCCTCGGAGTCCGCGGCGGGTAGTCCGTAGGAGCCGAGCAGCCGCAGTTCCACCCCGTCCGGGGCGTCGTGGGCGAGGTAGAAGCCACCGTACTGGGCGCCGACCAGCGGGGTCAGCCGGTCCATGACCAGGTCGGCGACGACCGTCAGATCGCGCTGGCCCTGCATCAGCCCGGAGATGAGGGCGAGGTTGGTCTTGAGCCAGTCCTGCTCCTGGTTGGTCCGGGTGGTCTCGCGCAGGGACTCCACCATGGCGTTGATGTTGTCCTTGAGCTCGGCGACCTCACCGGAGGCGTCCACCGTGATGGAGCGCGTCAGATCGCCCTCGGCCACGGCGCTGGTGACCTCGGCGATGGCCCGGACCTGCCGGGTCAGGTTCCCGGCCAGCTCATTGACGTTCTCGGTCAGCCGCTTCCAGGTCCCCGAGACGCCCTCGACCTCGGCCTGACCGCCGAGCCGCCCTTCGCTGCCCACCTCGCGGGCCACGCGCGTGACTTCGGCGGCGAACGAGGACAGCTGGTCCACCATCGTGTTGATGGTCGTCTTCAGCTCCAGGATCTCGCCCCGCGCGTCCACATCGATCTTGCGCGTCAGATCGCCCTGCGCCACCGCCGTGGTGACCTGGGCGATGTTGCGGACCTGGTTGGTCAGGTTGTTCGCCATGGAGTTGACGTTGTCGGTGAGGTCCTTCCAGGTGCCCGCCACATGGGGCACCTGCGCCTGGCCGCCGAGTATGCCCTCGGTGCCGACCTCACGGGCCACCCGGGTCACCTCGTCCGCGAACGCCGAGAGGGTGGTCACCATGGTGTTGATCACCCCGGCGAGCGCGGCCACCTCGCCCTTGGCCTCGACGGTGATCTTCTGTGACAGATCGCCGCGGGCCACCGCCGTCGCCACCTGGGCGATGGACCGCACCTGGCTGGTGAGGTTGGACGCCATGACGTTGACGTTGTCGGTCAGGTCCTTCCAGGTGCCCGAGACGCCCCGGACGGTGGCCTGGCCGCCGAGGTTGCCCTCGGTGCCGACCTCGCGGGCCACCCGGGTCACCTCGTCGGCGAAGGCCGACAGCTGATCGACCATCGTGTTGATGGTCTCCTTCAGCTCCAGGATCTCGCCCCGCGCGTCCACCCGGATCTTCTGCGACAGATCGCCCTGCGCCACCGCCGTGGTGACCTCGGCGATGGACCGCACCTGGGCGGTGAGGTTGTCGCCCATCACGTTGACCGACTCGGTGAGGTCCTTCCAGGTGCCCGAGACGCCCTGGACATCGGCCTGTCCGCCGAGCCGTCCCTCGGTGCCGACGTCGCGGGCCACCCGCGTGACTTCGACGGCGAACGAGGAGAGCTGGTCCACCATCGTGTTGATGGTCGTCTTCAGCTCCAGGATCTCGCCCCGCGCGTCCACATCGATCTTGCGCGTCAGATCGCCCTGCGCCACCGCCGTGGCCACCCGCGCGATCGACCGCACCTGGGCGGTGAGGTTTCCGGCCATGGAGTTGACGGAGTCGGTCAGATCCCGCCAGGTGCCGCCGACGCCCGGCACCTGGGCCTGGCCGCCGAGGATGCCCTCGGTGCCGACCTCGCGGGCCACCCGCGTCACCTCGGCCGCGAACGAGGACAGTTCGTCCACCATGGTGTTGATGGTGTTCTTCAGCTCATGGATCTCGCCCCGGGCCACGACCGTGATCTTCTGCGAGAGATCGCCCTTGGCCACCGCCGTGGCGACCTGGGCGATGTCGCGCACCTGCGTGGTGAGGTTGCCCGCCATGGCGTTGACGGAGTCGGTGAGGTCCTTCCAGGTGCCGTCCACCCCCGGCACCGCGGCCTGGCCGCCGAGACGGCCCTCGGTACCCACTTCCCGGGCGACCCGCGTCACCTCGGAGGTGAACAGCGACAGTTGGTCGACCATGCCGTTGAAGACGGTGGCGATCTCTCCCAGGAGACCCTCCCGGTCGGTCGGCAGATGGGTGCCGAAGTCGCCGTCCCTGACCGCCGTGAGACCGACCAGTAACTGCCGCAACTCCGGTTCCGCGACCGTGCCGACACCACGGCCCTTGGCTGTGCGCGGCACCGCACGCTGTCCCACGCCGGAACTCGCCACCATGGTTCTCCGCCCCTCGAGTAGCGGTCCCATCTCACCGGGCGCCCCTGAACGAGGGGCCGGCGAGCCTACGGCCCGGGAGTGATCAGACGCTCCGAAGCGTCATACTGCCACATTTGCCGTCAGGCAACTATTGACGAACGCCCACCCAAAGGCTGACGCGTTCGAGCGCCACCGTGACAGCGAGGAGTGGAGGTACCGAAGATAATTGTCGTATGACAATTGTTGTCGCCGTGACGCATAGAATGCGCTCGCGGTGATCACGGACATCGCCGCACCCCCGGCTCGCTTCAAGAAGCAGGACGATGTGGACAAAGTTTCTACGGTCGAGCAGGCGCTGCACGCAGCCGCACCCCACGCTCTGCTCGATGTGGTCACGGCCGCCCTGGCGGAGCAGTACGGCGCCGAGCAGGTCGAGCTCCGCATGGTGGACTACGGGATGCGGTCGCTCCAGACCGTGGGCCCGGAGCCCCGCGGCGCGGAGCCGGTGCCCATTCAGGGCAGCCCGCAGGGCCGCGCGTTCGGCTCCCAGGAACCGTGCGTCACCCGGCACCCCCGGCACGACGCGGTGACCGTGCACCTTCCGATGACCATCCGCGGCGACCGGATGGGGGTGCTGTCCGTACGGCTGCCGGCCGAACATGACGCCCGGCCACAGATATCCCGCCGCCAGGCGGTCTGCTCGGCCCTCGGCTGCGAGATCCTCGTCGCCGAGCGCGACACGGACCTCTACCTCCTGGCCCGGCGCGCCACCCGGCTGACCCTGGCCGCCGAGATGCGGTGGCAATCGCTGCCCGGCCACTCCTGCGCGCGCCCGGAGTTCTCGCTCGGGGCGCATCTGGAGCCCGCGTACGCGATCTTCGGCGACAACTTCGACTGGTCGGTCTCCGCCGACCATCTGACGCTCGTCCTCACCAATGGCATGGGAGAGGGCATCGAGGCGTCGCTGCTGACCAACCTCGCCATCAACGCCCTGCGCAACGCCCGGCGCGCGGGCCTCGACCTGTGCGATCAGGCCAGCCTGGCCGACCAGGCGGTCTACGCCCACTACCGGGGCGCGTGCTATCTGTCGGCGCTGCTGCCGCAGTTCGACTTCGCCACCGGGGAGGTGGAGGTCGTCGACGCGGGTCGCCACGGATGTGGTGTCGGCGGGAGGGCGCGGTGGAGTCCGTGCGCTTCGACGCACAGCTGCCGCTCGGGATGTTCGAGGACACCGTCTATGTCGGCGAGCACTTCACCGCCCGACCCGGCGATCGCCTCCTGTTCGGGAGCAACGGGGTATACGAAGCGCTGTCCCCGTCCGGCGAGAGCTACGGGGAACGGGCGCTGGCCCGCGCCCTGGGCAACACCCGGCTACTGCCGCCGACCCAGGTGCCCCAGGCGATCCTGCATCAGCTCGCCGGCTTCCGCTCCGAGAGCCCGCTCGACGACGACGCCCTGGTGGTCTGCCTCGACTGGTACGGGCGGAAGGAGCGGAGCGGATCGGGCGAAAGGGGCGCGACGGAAGGGGATTTCCCGGGGATCGTTGCCATTTGACAACTGTGCCCGATTGACAACAATCTAGGAGCGTCGCGCCGGAATTCCTTCGGCGCACGCGGGCGGCAGCCGATGACAGACGGGGGCGGGCGGTGACGCACCGGACGTACAGGCATGCGCGCCCGCACCGGGCGGCGCGCTCAGGCGAACCGGACCGCTCCGTCCGCGGCCTCCCGCTGATGGCCCGACGCCGTCTTGTCCACGGCCTCCTGGAACCCCGTCAGCCCTTCCAGCAGCGCCTTGCGGGCGGTCGGCGTCATCGCGGCGATGGCGGCCAGCAGGGCTTCCTCCCGGCGGGCCCGCAGCTCCAGCAGGTACGCCTTGCCATGGCTGGTCAGCCGCAGTTCGAGCTCCCGGCGGCTGACGGGGCTGGGCGCGCGCTCCACGAATCCGAGGGCCTGCAACCGGTCGCACAGACGGCTCACGGAGGAGGGCGCCGAGCCCAGAAGCTCCCCGAGCGTGCGGAGGTTGATACCCTCCTCGCGCTCCAGGCTGTACAGCACCCGCAGCTGTGACGCCGACACCGGAGACGAGGAGACGGCGTCCCGCCCCCGCTCCCACAGCACCTCGAGCGACTCGATCACCTCGCACGCCATCTGAGCAGCGTCGCGGGACCGACGGTGAGAGGGTGCCGGATTCACGCCCATAACAGTGCACTCCGAATCAGCGTCTTCGGCGCCTTCGTGCCGACCCTGCGCCTTGCTCCCTCCGCAACCATATCCCCGGTCCGGCACCCGCCCCCCTCGGACCTGTATACGGCCGCGCCGGAGACCCCTTGGGTAGGGTGGTACGGGCCTCCGGCCGCTCGTACGGAGTTGTCCGGGGCCGGGTCGGGGCCCTGTCCTTCCTCGATCGGGGTGACGCCGTGGTGACCGCCGAAGCCGTCGCCGGTCCCTTCACCCACCCTGCCCTCTTCTACCGGAACGACGAGGACTACCTGGCCGGAACCCTGCCGTTCGTGCTCGACGGGCTGCACGCCGCCGAGCCGGTCGCGGTGGCCGTGCCCGGCGCCGCGCTCCGGCTCCTGCGGACCGCGCTGGGGCGGGACGGCGAGCGCGTGCGGTTCCTCGACATGACCGAGGCCGGGCGCAATCCCGGGCGGATCATCCCCGCGGTGCTGCGGGACTTCGCCGACCGCCATCCCGGCGGCCGGGTCCGCATCATCGGCGAACCCATCTGGGCCGGTCGCACCGCGGCCGAGTACGGCGCGTGCGTCCAGCACGAGGCGCTGATCAACCTGGCCTTCCTCGGCCGTGCGGTCACCATCCTGTGTCCGTACGACACCGGCGGACTGGACGCCGGCGCGCTCGCCGACGCGTGGCTGACCCACCCCGTGATCATCGAGAACGGCCAGGAGCGCCCGAGCCACGACTACGCCCCCCAGCGCGCCATCGCGGCCCACAACGAGCCGCTGCCCCCGCCCGCCGGGATCGCCGCCTTCCCCTTCGACGCGGACCGCCTGCCCGTCGCCCGAGAGTTCGCGGTCACGGCCGGTGAACGGCTCGGCCTCACCGGCCAGCGCCTGGGCGATCTGGCCCTGGCGGTCGCCGAGCTGACCACCAACAGCGTGGTGCACGGTGCGGGCCGCGGCACGGTGCGGGTCTGGGCACGGGCCGGGCAGGTGCTGTGCCAGGTCGAGGACGGCGGCCGCCTCAGCGACCCCCTCGCCGGCCGCCGCCCGGCCCCACCCGGCCAGATCGGCGGCCGGGGCCTGCTCATGGTGCACCAGGTGGCCGACCTGGTCCGCGTACACACCGGCCCCAACGGCACCACCATCCGCTTCCACCTCGGCCGGTAGCCCCTTTACCCGAGGGCGTCCCAGAACGCGCAGTGGTGGCGGAGCCGCACCGTGTGGGTGGGGACGACGTGGTCCGGCGCGAGGGACAACGCCGTCCGCCGGGACCAGTGCGGGGACGACGGGCCGTTCGGGTCGGCGGTGCGGGCGAAACGGGTCCAGTAGTCGATCATGGTGTCGGCCAGCCGGTGCTGCGCCGCGGTCAGGTCGCGCGGTCGGCCGCCCAGGTCGAACAGGTAGGGCAGTTCGCTCGCGTGTGGTGCGCCGAGCGGGAACGGCGGGGTGCCCGGGGTGGGCGGCGGGGCGTGTTCGTCGGCGAACTCATAAGCCCAGACGGGTACTTGGGCGGCGAGCAGGCGGCCGGTGCGCGCCGTCGGGCAGGCGAAGTCGGCGTCGCCGATGACCGCGCCGAACACCGGGCCCCCGTCGGTGCGGTGCACCGGGTACTCGCGGACGATCGCCTTCGCCTGCCCCGGGGAGGGGAAGAACGTGGCCGCGACGTCGGGCCAGGTGCCGGGAGTGACGGGGTTACCGGCCTGGACGATCCCGGCGGCCCAGCCGTTGCCCTCGTCGTGATTGCCGCCGAGGAGCATGGGGACGCGGTGGAAGCGGCCCGCGGCGATCGCCGCCGCGGGATCGCGCGGCAGCAACGGGCTGGCGTAGGCGGGCTGTTGATCGGTGTCCTGCGCCGCGAGCAGACGGGAGACGTTCACGCGCCGCAGACAGGCCAGGACATCGCGGGCGGAGCCGCAGCCGACCTTCGCCGCGAGGTCCGTGCCCGTGGCGCGCGCCGTGGGCAGGGGGACGGAGGACGGGGCGAACGGCCGGTCGGGGCGGCCGGTGCACGGTCCGCTCTCGATGACCGCCCGGTCGAAGAGCCCTTCGGCGGCGGGCGAGGCGAGCTGGGCGCAGACGCTGTAGCCGCCCGCCGACTCACCGGCCAGCGTCACCTTGTGCGCGTCGCCGCCGAAGGCGCCGATCTCGGCTCGGACCCAGCGCAGCGCCGCCTGCTGGTCGGCCAGGCCGAAGGTGCCGGAGCCTGGCAGCCCGCCGTGGGCGAGGAAACCGAGGGCCCCGAGACGGTAGTTGACGGTGACGACCACGACGTCACCGCGGGTGGCCATGCGGTGGGCGTCGTACGAGCTGCCCGCTCCGGTGGTGAAGCCGCCGCCGTGCAGCCACACGATCACCGGCCGGGGGCGGGCCGGTGCCGCGCCGTCGGGCGTCGTGACGTTCAGGTGGAGGCAGTCCTCGTCGGTGCTGCCGCCGGGCACCTCGCCGGCGGCCTGCGGGCAGGCGCTCGCGGGCCGGGTCGCGTCCCGTACCCCGGACCAGGGGGCCGCGGGGCGGGGCGGCGCCCAGCGCAGCCTGCCGACCGGGGGCGCCGCGTAGGGGATGCCCTCGAAGGTGCGGTAGCCGTCGTGGGCGGCGCCCCGTAACGGGCCGTCGTGGGTGCGTACGGTCGTGGCGGAGGCGGGCCGGGCGGGCCAGGTCGGTGGCCCGGCCGGTGGTCCTGCGGACCAGGCCGTCGTGAGCACGGCGGTCAGGGCGCAGCCCAGGGTGGTCAGGACGCGGTGCGTGGTCATCGTCTCCCCGTTCGGTCAGCTGCCGCCCATGCCGCCCTGTGCGGCGATCATGGTCGTCGGCAGCGCGCGTACCGCTTTCTCCAGTCCGGGCGCGAGGGCGGCGAGCTGCCCCGTGCAGGCGTCGATACGGGCCCGGAAGGCCTTCTGGTCCTGCCGGGAGACGACCGCGCGGATGCCGCCCGCCGAGGCCAGCGCCAGCAGCGCGGCGTCGGCGGCGGGGAGCTCCCGCACGGGGCCGTCCCCGTACAGCGCGGCGGACACGCGGGCGCGGAGTGCGGCGGGCACGGTGGGGTCCGTGACGGTCAGCCGCCGGGTGCCGAAGCGGGTGCGGGGCGCCGTCACGGTGAGGAGCCCGGCCGCGGCGAGCCGGTCCTCCACCTCCGTCAGGGTCCGCTTGCGGTGGCGGCGTACGAGGTGCTTCCAGCCGTGCCCGTCGGCGGCGTCGCGCAGAACGCCGTCCAGGACGGGGTCGCCGGTCGGCTCCGCGCCGGACACGGCCACCGCACCGGCCACCTCCCCCAGCCGGCCGCGCAGCGCGAGGTCGGCCAGGGCGGCGGCGCGGACCAGCAGCTCCGTCCGGGAACGGTCGTACGGGCCTTCGGCCGCGTCGTCGTGGGCGAGCAGATACATGAGGCAGGCCAGGTCGTCGGTCACACCTCGACGCTATGGCCGGCCACCCCGGCCGCGGATCGGCCGTGGGAACGGACCGGCAGTGGGAACACAGGAGGACCGCGGCCCGGTCTCCTCCTTGAGGAGGAGCCGTTCCGGTGCCGTCAGGCGCGGCGCGGCGCCACGAGTCCGTGGTCGTAGGCGGCGACGACGGCTTGGACGCGGTCGCGCAGACCCAGTTTGCGCAGCACCGCGGTGACATGGTTCTTGACGGTGGCCTCCGACAGACGCAGCCGCTGGGCGATCTCCGCGTTCGACAGCGCCTGCCCGATCAGGGTGAGCACCTCCCGCTCACGGCCGGAGAGGTCCCGCAGGGAGGGCGGCGGCGCCGGGTCGGCCGTGCTGCGCAGGAACCGGTCGAGGACGCGCCGCATCACGGTCGGCGCCAGCAGGGCGTCGCCGCGTGCGGTGAGGCGGATCGCGTCGACGAGATCGGCGGGGCGGATGTCCTTCAGCAGGAAGCCGCTCGCCCCGGCCCGGAGGGCGGCGACGACGTTCGCGTCCACGTCCCAGGTGGTGAGCACGAGCACCCGGGCCCGGCTGCCGCTCTCCGCGATCTGCCGGGTCGCCTCGATACCGTCCACGACGGGCATGCGGACGTCCATCAGCACCACGTCGGGCGCCAGTTCCCGCGTCAGCCGCACCGCCTCCCGGCCGTCGGACGCCTCACCGACCACCTCCAGGTCGTCCCGGGCGTCGATGATCATGCGGAACCCGGTACGGACCAGCAGCTGGTCGTCGGCCACCACCACGCGCAGCGTCATGACACGCCATCCACCGGCAGCCGCGCCGCCACCTCGAACCCGCCCTGGGGCAGCGGACCGGCGCGCAGGGTGCCGCCCACGAGCCGGGCGCGCTCCTTCATCCCCACCAGGCCGCGCCCCGCCCCGGCCGTGGCCGAACCGCCCTGCGCCGTACGCCCGTTGTCGACCACCGTGACCTCCACGCACTCCCCTTCGAACGTCACGCGCACGCTCACCTCGTCGGCCCCGGCCGCGTGGCGCAGCGTGTTGGTGAGGGCCTCCTGGACGATCCGGTACGCCGCCAGGTCCACGGCGGCAGGCAGCCCGTCGGTGGTGTCCGCGCGGCGTATGTGCACGGTCATCCCGGTCGCGCGCACGGTGTCGGCCAGCTCCTCCAGGCGCGCGAGCGAGGGCCCCGGCTCCCGCCGGTCCCCGGCCCGGTCCTCCCCCTCATCGGGTTCGTCGGGCCCGAACGCCCGGAGCAGCAGCCGGAGTTCACCGAGCGCCGAGCGGGCGCCCGCCTCCATGGCCCGCAGCGCCTCCCGGGCCTGTTCGGGCCGCCGGGTGAACACATCGTCGGCGGCGCCCGCCTGGATGACCATCACCGACAGGGTGTGCGCCACGACGTCGTGCACCTCGCGCGCGATCCGCGCGCGCTCCTCCACCACGGCCCGGCGCGTCTCCGCCCTCATCCGTGCCTGCTGCGCCGCGCGCCACTGCCCCGCGGTCCACGCCAGGACCACCGCCAGCAGATAGACCGCGATCCCCGCGGGGCCGCCGCCCGCCCCGAACGCCAGCGGCGCGGGCAGGCACATCGCCGCGAGCGCCCGCACCGACACCCGCCGCGGCCTGGTGGCCGACACCACGCACAACGCGACCTGCGCCGCGAGCAGCGCCCCCGTCAACGTCACGGCGGGCAGCAGTGCCCACACCGCGAGTCCGGTCGCCGCGTTCACGGCCAGTACGGCCAGTACGGCGGCCGGGGCGCGGGCCACCCACCTCAGGGCGCAGACCTGCGCCAGGACCAGGGCCACCGCCACGGCCAGCCGCCCGCCATGCCCCGCACCGGCGACGAGCACCGACGTGCCGAGGACGGCGAGCACCAGACCGGCCGACCCCCACCACAGCGCCCGGGCCGCCCGGGGCGACAGCTCGCCCCGCGCCTCCCCGGCGACGGCGTCGTCGGGCCGTCCGCTGCTGCGTTCCACGCCCCGACCCTACCCAGCGGCGCGGCCCTGGCCTGCCGATCCCTCGTCCGCTCCCTCCGGCGCGCGCGACCGGGGCGTGGCTGGTCTGCTGGTTCCGGGGGATTTGGGATGTCGTCCCCGTACCCCGGAGAGATCCAGATGAGCAGCTGTCGCGTCGCGCAGGTCGCTTCCGCCGGTGGTGCGTTGGAGATCGTCGAACGGGAGGTGCCGCGGCCCGGCCCCTGCCATGTGCGGATCGCCGTGGAGGCCTGCGGGGTCTGCCACAGCGACAGCGTCTTCGT
>Ga0307508_10000824_pt1 | contig 36091 bp, 28 predicted proteins | sample 9_EM_MG_FD_203089 | JGI IMG/M metagenome (GOLD analysis project Ga0307508, IMG submission 203089) | Populus trichocarpa ectomycorrhiza microbial communities from riparian zone in the Pacific Northwest, United States - 9_EM | ecosystem: Host-associated > Plants > Roots > Unclassified | place...
ACGTGTGGTGGGCATTGAGGTCCCCCATCAGGAGGCAGTCTGTCGGTAGGTCGATGGTGGGGAGAATGGCTGCTACTGGGTCCGGTCGTCCAGGGGAGTATAGGTTGTATAGGGTGAATGTGGTGGTATGTTGTTGTTGGAGGGATGTGATGGTGGTACCCAGGAAGGAATCCTGGGCCGCGAAGGTGGTGGTAGCACTGAGCCCAGGCACGCGGTGGACGTATGTCGCATATCTGGGCCATGTTGGTGTTAGGGTGAACATATCGAAGTTTGGCATAGTGGAAGGGTTTCCATGTCTATCGCACCATGGTTCTTGGAGGAGGCAGATAAGGTTTTCGGGTTTTCTTGCGAACTCTTGCAATGCTGAGATCGTAGTCGCTTGGCCTTTCGCACAGTTCAGCAGCTGTACGGACCTGACGTTGTGGAAGGGCATTTTATTCGGTCATTCCCGCCATGGGGGCGTCTCCCGGGGTGGTCGTGGCCATCGTATTCGTGTTGTTGTTGAAGGATCGGATCTTAATACGTGTGGGGCAGTTGGGGTCGCTGGCCTTGTGGGGTGCGTCGCAGTTGGCACAGTAGATTGGTGGGTGGGTGCAGGTGGGGCCTCTCTTGCAGGCCGGGATGGTGCATGGGTGGTCTTTGGTTTCTTGGGCATCCGCACAGACCGCGCAGCGTGACGGGTTTTTGCACAGGGCGGCGTGGTGTCCGTAGCCCTGGCAGTTCCGGCACTGGGTGCTTCTTCCGTATGAGATGTAATCGTCGAGTTGGCATTCGCGGTTGCAGATGGTAAGGTAGTGTCGTCCAATGTCAGCCTTCTTGGTGCGGCTGCTGAGGGTCATGACTATCGTCGAGGTTGCTTTCAGTTCGCGTCGGTCTGCCGGGGTGAGCCAGTGTGGCGTCTGGCTCTGGATCAGCTGGGGGTAGTTGGTGGCGATGCTGTCAGAGATGTCGGGCAGTGGGAGATGGGTCGGGACTCCGTGGAGTAGGAACTGGCTGAAGCGCTTCCCGATTTCGACCTTCTCGCACTTGCCGTAGTAGGTGAGGGCGTCGGCAATGATTGTCGTGTAGTCTTCATATATGATGTTGTTTTGGGTGTTGGTGGTGGTGAAGATGATGGATCCACGCATGGTTACCCAGGCGCGGAGGAAGGGGGGGGCGGTTACGTCCTGGTTGTCGACCAGGGCTCTGTTGACTCGGTGGAGGGCTGCATCCGTGGCGACTTGGCGGGCGATGTAGTCTCGTTCAGCGTGGGTGGCGGCTTCGGCGGGAGATGCGGCCGGGAAGTGGCACATGACCTCGCGCTCGGCTTGGGGGTACATGGTCGGGATGAGCTTGGGCATGGCAGGCTTCTTTGCCTGGGTTTTCTTCCTCAAGTTCTCCCATCCTTCAACGTTGGTGGCGTGTGTGGCGTGTTCGGTTGGTGGGCGTGGTTGGGCAGTGGGTGCTTTGGTGGCGTCAGCGTATGTACGGATGCTGGTGCCGTTGTTGGTCGGAGGGCTGTTGGGGTTGTATTTGTTCTCGGTGGCTCCCTTCCCCTTTTTCTTCCTTTCTTTCTTTGGGTTGGGGCTGGTGTTGTTTTGGTCCCCAGTTGGCTTAGCGGTGGCGGCGGGGCCCTGTGCGACTGAGAGGAGTTGTTCATGCATTTGGGTGACTCGGGTGCCCAGTGTGGCGATTTGCTTAGTCAGGTTGTTTGTGGCGATTTGGGAGGTGGTGTTGTTTTGGGCGAAGAGCATGGAGATCTCGGCACTAATGGTTCTGGCGAATTGGTCTAGGAGGTTGCTGGTGATGATTTCGATGTCGGCACGGAGTGCTGCGTGCTCTAGGCTGAGTGGGGCTGCCATCTGGGGGGCAGTAGTGGTGGGCTCGTCCATGTCGCCTTCGATCGCCCGCGTTGCAGTGACGTGTTCCATGTGTTGGAAGTCCATGGCATTGTCGTCGTCTTCTTCCCTTCCTTCGTCTCCAGAGTCGTCGGAGTCAGAGTCGGAGTCGGTGTCGGTGTCTTTCTCCTCGCGTGCACGCTTTGCGGGGGAGGGTGACCGTGAGGTCGCGACCGTTGGGGGTTGGAGGTGGTGTCGGGAGGGGTGCTGTTGGGAGCGGGCTCTTGGGGTGCTGTGCGCAGAGATTTTGGCGGTGGCCGGGGTGTTCGGGCGGAGGAAGGCATCGAGGGATCCTTGACCGGGGTTGTTGGTGGACATGAAGCCTTTTAGCGAGGTGGTGATAGTTTGGTGACGCGAGCCAAAATCAGGAGAAGCAGGCGGCGACAGGAGGGAAAATTCCCAGGAGGGTTCCGGAGGGGTGCAGCCTCTAGTTAATAAACTATTGACCGACTCCTGAGGTGGGCTTCTGGGGTTGCTGAAAACTTAATTGGAAAGGAAGATTTTTGGTGTTGCGAAAACAGTGAAGTTTTGGAGGGTGTTGTGAGGATAATATTCGATTACGATCTAATGCGCTTTAACACTACAGGTTTTGTGCGCTCCTCCTCGCCATACCACCCCCATGGGGCTCCCATCTTTCCCGTCCGCCAACGCCGGAGTGCGAGCCCGCCGAGAAGGTGTGTGGCAGCAAACGCCGGAGCGCGCGGCCTCTAAAGAGGTGGGGTGGCAGCGAATGCCGGAGTGCGAGCCCGCCGAGAAGGTGTGTGGCAGCAAACGCCAGAGCGCGCGGCCGCCGAGGAAGTGTGAGGTAGCGGGTGCCGTGGCGGGGAACCGGGTGACAAAGCCGATGCCGATGCCATGGCGCGCAACCGTGATGTTGAGTGGGAGCGCACGCCGGAGCGTGCGACCGCCGAGGAAGTGTGAGGGAGCGGGTGCCGTGGCGGGGAATCGGGTAACCAAGCCGATGCTGGTGCCGTGGCGCGCAACCGTGAGGTGGAGGTGGAGGAGGTGGAGGAGGTGGAGGAGGTGGTAGTAGCGGGGGACCAAGCCCGCGACCGCCGAGGAAATGTGAGGTAGCGGGTGCCGTGGCGGGGAATCGGGTAACCAAGCCGATGCCGTTGCCGTGGCGCACAACCGTGAGGTGGAGGTGGAGGAGGTGGAGGAGGTGGAGGAGGTGGAGGAGGTGGTAGTAGCGGGGGACCAAGCCCGCGACCGCCGAGGAAGTGTGAGGTAGCAGGTGCCGTGGCGGGGAATCAGGCAACCAAGCCGATGCCGGTGCCGTGGCGCGCAACCGTGAGGTGGAGGTGGAGGAGGTGGAGGAGGTGGTAGTAGCGGGGGACCAAGCCCACGACTGACGAGGAAGTGTGAGGTAGCGGGTGCCGTGGCGGGGAATCGGGTAACCAAGCTGATGCTGATACAGTGGCGGGCAACCGTGAGATGGAGTGGGAGTGCACACCGGAGCGCACGACCGCCGAGGGAGTGTGAGGTAGTGGGTGCCATGGCGGGGAATCGGGTAACCAAGCCGATGCTGGTGCCGTGGCGCACGACCATGTTGTGATTGGCGGCTTAGCAGACAGGAGCGGGGTCCGGCTGCAGCCAAGATGTGTTGGCGTTGGCGGGCAGACTTTTCAGGGTCCGAGCTGTACCCACAGATGTTGAATGGGATATCCGTTCGCGTCGACGCAAAACGAGAACAGGGAAGAATGAGGTTTACTGTCACGCACACGCGACAGGAAAAGAAAGAGTTGGATCTGTCGCGATGGCACGACAGAGGAAGTGTTGTAGATGCCCTCGGCCATCAGAGGTAGACTCTGATGGCCGTGGGGAGAAGTTGTTGTTGTTGCTGCGCGGAAGGTTGGGGGGGGTATTGTGAGGATAATAGATTGCGTGGAGAAGAATCTCCAGACTAGCTACCGTGCCCTTCCTTTATACTTTTCCTTCCCTCTGTGGAATCACAGCTTGCCCGCAAGACTGACACAGTTCCTCCATAGCTCATCATGACTCAATCGTCGCGCCCAAGGAAAACAAATGATCGCACTCGGCCGCCGCGCGGCCAACACTCTACTCGCGGCAACAGGAGAAAGGACGCGCAAGCAGTAACAGTAAGGGAACAAGGAAGAATGACGTACGACTTAATCAAGGGGAAACAAGACTCGGAACGATAAAGGAGAAGGACGCGCAAGCTCAATCAACAGGAGACAACAGACGTAGCGAACAGGAGGAAAGACGCGCAAGCATAATCAACAGGAAACAACATACATAGAAGAAGGACAGGCAAGCCCTATAACAGAGACAAAGGAGGAGGGACCTAGACCGGCCGGCGGTCTGTAGGTTGGGGAGATATTGCTACCGGCACGATATGGCAGAGATCGGTCGAGGCGCCTAAGCGCGGAGGATGACCGCGGCTGCGGCAGCGGAAACGAGGATGACCCATAGGCTGACAAGGGTGAGAACGGCACCGGCGCTGGCGCCAAGGAGTCTGTCGCGCCAGGTTCGTGACAGCACCAACATAAGGGACGTCGAGTTGAACAGATACTGAAGCACAGCTTGACTTCAAGCCAATCCTATAGCGCTGGGTAGCCCCTGAACCAAGTACCAGCTCGTGTTCGGAAAAGTGCAAATGCTGCTACAGGATCACACCTCAAGGTTCGAGAGTCTATTGGGAAAGATATGGGGCGGAGCTATGCCTTGATGTCATCGCGGCCGGAGAAAGGATAGTTGGTACGGTTGAGGGTTCGTTGCTCCGGCTCAGGTCGAGTAGCATAATCAACCCCACACACAACCCATATCATATCACCCAATCACGACAAGAGAACAGAGGACCTGCTCCGGCCACTTTCAGGATACGTGGAAGCACTACTCTCCGATCCAAATCAAGAGATTATCTGTGTTACGCTGATGAAATTTAACGCCAAGGTGAAGAGTTTTCACGTCACGGTGCAGGGTAATTTCCCCGCTGCACGTGACTCTGCCGAGCCGGATACTTATATGACGACCCGCTGACGAGTGGTGGGCAACGGGTCTTGATCGGAAGATTCATCAGAATCATCAGCAGAACCATGAACCACAGAACGGTCAATCATGAACGGACCACCTACCGGTCACGAAGACATCGAGTCAATGACTATCCCCCTACAAGCGATCCTACGAGCGATCCTATGAGTGATCCTACAAGCGATCCTACAAGCCCTCCTACAAGCACCGCAAGCGAGACGACAGTTGATCGGGAAGGAGATGGGAGGATACGCAAGGGGCTCGAGAGTCTAGGCGGGAGTTAAAAAGCGGAGTTAACAAGGCTTATGGCCACCAGCAGTCGTGAGGGTTAACTTCGGGAGATAAGGGATACAGGTAACTGGTGGGAAACGGAGTGAAGTTGGGCCGCGTCATCTACGAGATGATAAGGCCACGGAGTCATCTAACGGGATGGACGAGAAAAGACTTCGCGATCCACTGGGGCCGCATGAGGGACTTAACCCCCGAAAGGGTTGGGCGAGTTATGCGGTGCTAAACAGAACCTTGTCATCTTATCGTCAGACTGACCAGGACGAGTAGCTTTGGACTCCGGCCTGCACCCAGGAGGATCTGGTGTGTGAGCGTATTCCTTACCTTATCTTACCCGTGAGGCAGTCATCACATAAGCCATTAGGCAGTCGCTGAAATGTCAGACGATCCGCCGAACCGAACCGAAGCGTTAAACGCAAGCCGTCGGGCAGCCGCCGGGCATGCGTCGAACGATCCACCGAAGTGCAGATAAGCCTAAGTGCCGCCAGCAGGACGACAGTTGATCGGAAGAAGATGGAAGGTTACGTAAAGAGCTCATGAGCCTAGAAGGGAGATATGGTCTGGAGTTAAGGATTCTCAGCCGTACGATCCACACGAGAAAGGTTAACTCCGGCGCTGGTGCAGTGGGGCAACAGCCAGAAGAAGTGGGGCCGCGTAAAGGTCGACGTTACAGACTCAGGCCCTGCGATGGATCTTGGTTGGGCCACATCAACATACTCCGTCATGACAGAGTCGTGAGTCTGGGGGGAGTTACGTGGCTGCCGTCTGTGAATCCCATCCTTATCGCCAGACCGACCAGGACGAGTAGCTTCGGGCTCCGGCCCGCACCCAAGAGGGTCTGGTGTCTGAACGTATTCCTTTCCTTATCTTACCCATGAGGCAGTTGTCGCGCGAGCCATTTGGCAAGCACTGAATGCGTCGAACAATCTGCCGAACCGGACTGATGCGAGCGAGCTGTCAGGCAAGATGGCGGGTACTTCTCGAATCGAATCCTCCGCTGAAGCACCATGAGTGAGCCATCAGGTAAGACACCGGGCCCGCCTCGAACCATTCACCGAAGCGATACACGAGCGAGCCGTCTGGCAAGCCGCTGGACCCGTCTCGAAGCATACGTTGCTACGCGAGCTGCCGCGCACACCGTTCTGTCCACCGAGCGATCCGTCAAGCAAGCCATTGCCGCAGAGCAGCATACGATCTAGCACTCAAGCCGCCACTGTGGATACCGAACCGAACCCCTTAGATTATTCGCTGTGAATCCTCTAACAGTGGGTGAACTTGGAAGGAGGGTCATTGGGGAAGTTATTCTTGTATAATAATTGAATGCTGGCGAAGACCGCATGCGCCCCATCTCCTTTGTGACTATCAAGAAACCTGACTAGTTCGATATTACCGTCACTCTGACATTGACCGGACGTCCCAGTGTCACAAATGATAGCAGACGAGGAACGCCTACGAGATGTAAGTCAGCGAGGAGAATGAGGCCAGATGAGTAATGCGAATGAGATGTAGGCCAGCTAGGAGAATGACAGCAGATGAGCACCGCGTACGAGAAGTAGGCCAATGATATCTAACACGGCGTTTCTAGCACACATCCAAACATAGGTCAGTGGTAATGAGGTCAAACGAGCAACGCGTAGTAGCAGTGGCCAGCAAGGAGAATGAGGCCAGACGGGCAGCGCGTACGAGATGTAGGCCAGCGTGAAGAATAAGGGCAGACGAGCAACATGTACGAGCGGTAGGCCAGCAAGGAGAATGAGGCCAGACAGACAACGCATACGTGATATTGGCCAGCCAGGAGAATGATGGCAGACGAGGAACACCTATGAGATGTAAGTTAGCGAGGAGTATAATGGCAGACGAGCAATGCGAACAAGATGTAGGCCAGCTAGGAGGATGACAGCAGATGAACAACACATATGAGAAGTAGGCCAGTGATGCCTAATACAGCATTTCTAGCACACGTCTGAATGTAGGTCAGCGGTAATGAGGTCAAATGGGCAACGCGTAGTAGCAGTGGCCAGCAAGGAGAATGAAGCCAGATGCGCAACGCGTACGAGATGTAGGCCAGTGATGCCAAACACGGCGTTTCTAGCACACGTCTGAATGTAGGTCAGTGGTAATGGGCTCAAACGAGCAACGCGTAGTAGCAGTGGCCAGCAAGGAGAATGAGGCCAGATGCGCAACGCGTACGAGATGTAGGCCAGCGAGGAGAATGACAGCAGATAAGGAATGCCTACGAGATGTAGGCCAGTGAGGAGAATGACAGCAGATGAGCAACGCGTACGAGAAGTAGGTCAGTAATGCCTAACACGGCGTTTCTAGCACACGTCCGAACGTAGGTTAGCGGTAATAAGGTCAAATGAGCAACGCGTAGTAGCAGTGGCCAGCAAGGAGAATGAGACCAGATGCGCAATGCGTACGAGATGTAGGCCAGCGAGGAGAATGACAGCAGACAAGGAATGCCTATGAGATGTAGGCCAGCGAAGAGAATGACAGCAGATGAGCAATGCGTACGAGAAGTAGGCCAGTGATGCCTAACACGGTATTTCTAGCACACGTCCGAACGTAGGTTAGCGGTAATAAGGTCAAATGAGTAACGCGTAGTAGCAGTGGCGAGCAAGGAGAATGAGGCCAGACGGGTAGCACATACAAGATGTAGGTCAGCGTGAAGAATAAGGGCAGATGAGCAATGCGTACGAGAGGTAGGTCAGCGAGGAGAATGAGGCCAGACAGGCAATGCCAACACGATCTTAGCCAGCGAGGAGAATGACGGCAGATGAGGAATGCGTACAAGAAGTAGGCCAGTGATGTGTAACAGGGGGTTTCTGTAACGTGTACAATGATAGGTGAGTGGTGCGTAGGTTGGTAGTGCGTATTATTTCAACTCGTAATGACTTGGACGGCATGTGTTACAAAAAAGTGAAGTTATGGGTAAGTGGCAGCTGTGGCCGTACTTAGGAGATAAATGAACTGATGGGGGGGCACACACGGCGTTGTTGGTGGTGCTAATCACTTGACCGGTTTTTTTGTGGCGGTTAAACCCCCATCAGTTCATTTATTTCCTAAGTGTGGCCACAGCTACCACTTACCCATAACTTCGCTTTTCTGCAACACACGCTGTCCAAGTCATTACGAGTTGAAATAATACACACCACCAACCTATGTACCGCTCACCTATTGTCGTACACGTTACAGAATCTCCCAGTTATGCATCACTGGCCTACTTCTTGTACGTGTTGCTTGTCTGCCGTCATTCTCCTCGCTGGCCTATATCTCGTATGTGTTGCGTGTTTGGCCTCATTCTCCTTGCTGGCTACTTCTACTACGCATTGCTTGTTTGACCTCATTACCGCTGACCTACATTCGGACGTGTGCTAGAAACGCCGTGATAGGCATCACTGGCCTACTTCTCGTACGTGTTGCTCGTCTGCTGTCATTCTTCTAGCTGGCCTACATCTCGTTCACAGTGCTCATTTGCCATCATTCTCCTCGCTGGCCTACATCTTGTTCGCATTGCTTGTCTGGCCTCATTCTCCTTGCTGACTTACATCTCATAGGTGTTCCTCGTCTGCTGTCATTCTCCTCACTGGCCAACATCGTATACGCGTTGTCCATCTGGCCTCATTCTTCTTGCTAGCCTACCTCTCGTATACGTTGCTCGTCTGCCCTTATTCTTTACGCTGGCCTACATCTTGTATGCGCTGCCCATCTGGCCTCATTCTCCTTGCTGGCCACTGCTACTATGCGTTGCCCATTTGACCTCATTACTACTGGGCCTACCACTCGTACGTGTTGCTCCTCTGCTCTTATTCTTGACGCTGGCCTACTGTGACACTGGGGTTGTCCCGTAACCGGAGTGTTTTGGGGAATCAAAAGGTAATCAGGCTACTTTTGATAATTCACAACGGAATAATCTTAGATCTTGTGTGTGGGTTCGGTGGTAGTGTTGATGAGGATGTTCGTGCTGATTTCCCTTTGTTTGGGTCGAGAAATCTTTCTTTATATCGGTGAGCACGCGAGTGAGAAGTGGTGATCCGGACAGTTCTTTCTCTCGAGGTAACTGTGTGCCTTCGGAGAGATGCGGGTGGGTCGGACGTCGATTCCTCCGAGGTGTTCTGCACCTCGGAAGGAACGTGGGTGGATTTATTGGTCATAGTCGGGGTGTAGATAAGATAGATGAAGTGCTCATGCGCCGGAGCGGGGTCGGCGTCAGTCCAGACTTTTTCCCTCTGCACCGTGAGCGGGGTCCCTCCCTCAGGAGCCAACCGGGTTTTGTCCCGCGGGATCTCCCTGTTCCGCTGAGAGTGACGCAGCCCTTCTCCCGCAGGAGCCGGACCGGCGTGGCCGTCTTCCCGCAGGAGTCTGGCCCGAGTAGCTATCTTCCCACAGGAGTCCAGCCTAAGTCTGTTCCTATCTGATCCCTACTCGTTTGCAATCTCTTTCATCTCTCCGGAGTTCCCTCGGCCTCGGCCGCTCTAACTCCGTCTATCTCCGACCTAGACTCTCTGATCTCTCCAGCCACGGCTTCAGCCTCCTTCGTCCTCTAGCCACTGAATCGTTCTCTATCTTAGCTACGTACTCGGGATATCCGTTCAAGTGTAACACTACCTCCCCTCCCCCTTAGCCTCGTCCTGAGAGCTAACACTTTTCTTTTTTGTCCAAGTAGCCCGTCTCTTTCTGGGATCATATGATTCTTTCAACGCCGAGTTTCGGTCGACATCATGGGCTGCAGTCCTCCTCCCCTGCAGCCCCTCCCAGTCACCGGAGCAGGGCATTGTTCTCTGTACTCCGTCGGTATGACCGGGCCCTCAGAACAAGCCGGAGCGTATTCCTACAATCGTGGGCGGCGGCATTGTGCCCCAAGTCGAACCCCGCGTTTCCGGGATCGTAAGCGTCGGGAACGAGTCGCCTTCTGGGCTAGAACCGGCTTTCAGATAGGGACCACGACAGCTCTCCTGGCTGAAGCAGGTGTGTCAGGAAGTGGCTGCGCCTTCAGTCGGGACTTTCCCTACTTCTCGATTCCGCTGTCCCTTCGCCGGGGTAAGAGTTGGTGAGGTCCCGTATGCTTCGCTGAGGGTCGTAACGTTGCCCGAGAAGCGGGTCTTTTCTGTATCGCCGGCGTTGGTTCCGGGGTCGGTTCGAACGTTTTCCCGCAGGAGAGCCAATGGTGCCCTTCGGGCTCGTACCGGTATCCGGGTAGTGACCTTCCTGATGGGCCTCTCGTGGTGCCAAAGATGTGCCTAGGAGGGACCGCGCTGTCGGGGGCGAGGTCACTGCGGGTCTGGTTCGGCCGCCGGTTCCTTTATCCGAGACGATAGTCCTTCGGGGTGTCGGGGTTTTGCTGGTGAAACTCCCGGAGTTTCTCCAGACCGCCCTCCGAAAAGTTGTCGAAGGGTTCCTCCGTCCAATCCTTCCGTTCCGGGTAGTCGAGCCATTTGACGAGGTATAGGACTCGTCTGCCATGCTTTCAGGACGACATCACTTCTTCAACATCGTATTCCTCCGACTGCTCGATGTCATCGGCTTCCCGTAGGACCTTCGACGGATCCGCGGGTGCTCGGTGTTCGCTGGTCCGGTAGGGTTCGAGCAGCGCGACGTGGAAGACGTTGTGGACCTTCCATTTTCGGGGCAGTGTCAGTCGTACCGCGAGAGGGGAGATGATTTTCTCAATTTGGAAAGGACCATGATTTTTGTGATCCATTTTCCTTGAGGGTCGGCGCGTTTTGATGTTGCGCCCACTGAGCATTACCAAGTCTCCTACTTGATAAGCTGGAGGAGGTTTCCGCTGTGGGTCCACGTACCGACGCATCCGCTCCTGCGCCGTTTCCAAGCCTTTTCGTGCGTCGTCCTGTATTGTTTTCATCCAGTGCGCGTAAACCGTACTGGCCGGATTGACGGGTTCTTCCGTTTGGTCCGGAGGATCCATCGTTCGTGGGTGGAAACCGTAATTGGCGTAGAATGGCGAGATTCCGTTTCCCACTGTAACCGAATTGTTGTAAGCAAACTCCGCCATTGGTAGCAAGCGCACCCAATCATCCTGTTCCTGCCCGACGAAGGCTCGTAAGTATGCTTCAATAGTTTGGTTGAGGCGCTCCGTCTGTCCGTCGGTTTGGGGATGGAATGCTGTCGACATCCGAGGGCGGATTCCTAGTAGTTTCAAGAATTCTTGCCATACCTCCAAAGTAAAGCGAGAGTCTCGATCTGACACAATATCAGTAGGGAGACCGTGGAATCACCATATTTCTCTTGCGAAGACCCTCGCTAGGTCTGCTGCCGTCTTGCCGTCCTGTGGTAGCGGTAGGAAGTGGGCCATCTTGGTGAATCGGTCGATAACTACCCACAGCTGGTCGCATTCTTCCGAGACTGGGAGTTCCGTGATGAAATCCATGGCTATGGACTGCCACGGGGCGTAGGGTAGTTCCAGTGGCGAGGATAGGCCGTAAGGCTGGTGTCGAGCCACCTTATTCCTCTGGCATTCCGGACAGCTTCTGACAAAATCGATAATTCTCTCATTCATCTTGGGCCACCAGAAATTCCGTCGGATGAGCTCGATCGTCTTGTCCTGGCCCATGTGTCCGGCCACCTTTGTATCGTGCTCGGATTCCATCACCCGCTGGACCGTTCCCGCCGGGATCCATAGCCTTTCTTTTCTGTAAAGAAAGCCGTCCTGGATTCTTATTTCTGCGTCCTCTTTCTTTCCCTCATCCTTATCCTTTCGGACCTTCAGCACTGGTTTCGTCAGTGCTGCTTCCATTTTTTTTCTAGCCTCCTGGTATTGCCAGTCTTCTTTTGCTGTTTTTTGGACTTCCTCCAGGAATTCTTTTGCCCATCTCCTTGGTGGAAGAGATGCCAGCCTTGCCGAGGAGCAAATAAACGATCGTCCCTGTCTTCCTGGTTCCGAAAAATGGCTTTCATGCAGGATCGTTGAGATTGGCTGGTTTTCTACCCCCCCTTTTTCAGGGCGGTACTCCGAACGCCTTGACAAAGCATCTGGTTTTCCATTCTGTGTTCCTGGCCGGTAGTAGATTCTGAAGTCGATACCGGCCAACTCTTGCGCCCAGCGTGCTTGTCGACGGTTTAGTACTTTTGTGGTTGTGAAGTATTCCAAATTCTGATGATCTGAGAAAACCTGGATTTGGTGTATAGCTCCTTCGCAGTACCGTCGCCAATGCTTGAACGTGTCCACCACTGCTAGAAGTTCCTTGTCGTGGATTTCATAGTTGATTTCCGCTGGAGAGAATTTTCTTGAATGGAACGCTATTGGGTGCAAGCATTTTTCCTTGTCGCGCTGGGACAGAACGGCTCCGATCGCAAAGTCCGAGGCATCCATCTCAATGATGACTGGTTGCTGTACGTCGAAGTGTGCCAGGATTGGTGCGGTGGTGAAAAGGTTTTTTAATTCTTGGAACGCCGCCTCCGCGTGTTCGTTCCACGCCCAACTCCTCCCCGTTTCCTTCTTTGTTAGTTCTGTTAGTGGTCGAGCTATCCTGGAATAATCCTTAATGAAGCGTCGGTAGAAGTTGGCAAACCCTAGGAATGACTGGACTTCTGTTAACGATTTCGGCGTTTTCCAGCTTAGGACAGCCTCCACTTTTCCTTTCGACATCTTGATGCCTTCCCTCCCGATCACATAACCGAGGAATTCCACTTCTTTTGCTTTCCAGACACATTTCTCCGGAGAAACCGCTAGTCCGTTTTGTTGCAACCTTCCTAGTACTTCTTTGACTAGTCGGTCGTGTTCCTCCTCGGTTTTGGCGTAGATCAAGATGTCGTCCATGTATGCCAGTACACCAATATCTAGCACGTCGGACAAGACATGGTTCATCATGTCCTGAAAGGTAGAGGGCGCATTCGTGAGTCCGAAAGGCATGACCTGGAATTCGTAAAGCCCATAGCGTGTTCGAAACGCCGTTTTCCATTCATTGCCTTTTCGAATGCGGATGAGGTTGAAACCGTTTTTTAGGTCCATCTTGGTGAACCATTGCGTGCCTTGTACCCGGTCTTGGAGTTCCTGCATTAGCGGGAGCGGATATCGGTTTGGGATTGTAAAGGCGTTTAATCCTCGGTAGTCCACACACAGGCGGAGTCCTCGCCCGCTGGGTTTTGGGACAAAGAGAATTGGGGAGCCTGCGGGCGATGTTGACCGTTTAATTTTTCCTGTCTGCTCCATTTCTTTTAGCCATTCTCGAAGAGTCTGGAGTTCTATCTCCGAGAGCAGGTAGATGGGTCCCCAAGGAGTGGTAGTTCCTTCTTTGAGATCGATTTTGCAGTCATATGGTTGATGTTTTGGTAGCTTATCTGCTGCCTCCTTTCCAATTATTCCCAGATATTGCCAAAATTCCCTCGGGACGTTGTCCGTTGGATTGTCCGTTACTGCTGATATATGTCCAATGGTGCAGGCCGCGGGATCCGTGGCCACGGCGTCGTCCCATGTTAGCGAAAATTTGTTGGCTGTGAACTTATCGCAGTTTTCCAGACACTTCGCGCTGTTGAAACGTATTTCCTCCGTTGTCCAGGCTCCTTGCGGTGGGTGTTGTTCTATCCATTTGAACGGGAGAAACAGGTCGATTCCTTCTTCCATTGGCGAGATTTCGAAAACTTCTTTCGAGAAGTGCCTTCGATGCTGCAGGCGTAATGGTTTTGTATAATATTGCCCGGCGTCTTTGACAGGTTCTCCAGTAAAATTTCCGATAATCCTTGGTTCTTTGTGAAGTCGTTTTTTCAGTTTCAAGCGTTCAACCGTTTGCTGACTTATCAAACTTATCGAGCATCCCGTATCCAGAAGGACCTTAACCGGATAGCTTGATTCGTGGTGATGCAGTAGCATCGTGATTATGGGGCGCTCGTTTTTCCGACTTCTCTTGGAAGGTCCCGCCTCGGATTCTTGGTTCTTTCGTTTGGAGGTGCCGCATATTAGGTTGAACGCTTTCCCTCGCGGCGTGGGGGCGTTTCTTAAAAATCCGAGTCGTCAGGGTCCGCCCAAGCTGGTAGGTCCGTGATCATTTCTTCGACCGCGGCCACCTTCTGTTGCTTGGTGGCCAGCACGGCTTCGGGTTCCGGTTCTTGTGCTCGTTTGTTTGAGGGGGCCGTCGTGGGTGTGGTTGCGGCGGCTGCGGCGACTTTCCATGGCGCTGGTGGTAGCGCCGTTCCTTGTATTGTTTGGAAGGAGAAACAGTCGAAGGTCCTATGTCCTGGTCTTCCACAACGCCAGCAGTTGTCTCGATCCTTTTTGTGGTGGTCCACCTCATTCTGGGGTACTCCTTGTAGTGCGGCCCCTATGTGCCCCCACCCTTTATGTGAGCGAGCCTCATTTTTCTTGGGCTCCCGGTTTTCTTCTTGCTTAGAGGGCCGTTTTTCCTTCTCCTGTCGGCTGTCACGATGTCGGTCATCTTTTTTGGTTTCCCCCTTGGCTGGGGCGGGGCCGGCGCGCATTGCCTCTTTGGCTGCTTTGAGGGCTTTTTTCTTTTCCACCTGTATTCCTGCCCGGTAGGTGGCTTGGAGGAAGTCCTCGTCGTCGATCGGGTCTTCCTCGTTCTGATTGAACCGCATATCTAGTATGCTGTCGGGCATTGCCATGTCGACTTTCTCCCGGAGTCCTTCTCCCGTGGCCCGAGCGAAGTTGTTGAGCGCCTGGAATTCCATCATGTAGGTGCGGATAGAGCCCTGGTACTTTAGCTGCCCCAGCTTAAGCTGGGCGTCCGCTCCTTCGCGTTCATTGTGGTACTCTGTACGGATCGCCGACACATAGTTGACCCAGGTGTCTGTGTCCTCCAGGTCCCGGTATCGGTTCAGGTGCCAGGCCTTGGCCGTGTCGGTTAGGAGGGTTCCTATCCATGCGATCTTTTGACGGTCTTCCGTCTCGGGATAGAATCCCAAAAACATGGTGACTGCTTCCCACCATTGGTTGAAGGAGGTGGTGCTCTTTCCGTCGAACTTGTCCGGGTTTTCCATTTTTAGGCGGGCCACTTGGGGTCTCTCCCTGTGGGGGTATTGCTGGGCCCGGGTGACACCTTCAGCCACCAGCTGTACCAGTTCTTGGGACGTGAGTGTGGGTCGGGGTCTGTTTGGGCTGCGTGGTGCCGGCGGCGGTGAGGGCCTGGCCGGGGGAGATGGGGATGGGGCCGGTGGTAACGGCCGTCGGGGTGGTCGTGGAGGGGGTGCTCCTCCTCCAAACTGCAGCGGGCTTCTTAGCGGCGAGATCGCCGGCGGCCGTACTCGGCGTGGAGGCCTTGGTGGAACAGGTGGTCGGTGTCGAGTTTCCGGTCCCGCTTTTAGCTGCTGCAAGACGTCCGCCAAGCTGGAGGTCGAGGGTCGAACCGGGCTGCGCCATGGCTGGGGCGTCGTGGGTCGCGGGAACAGAGGTGCCTGCCGCGGGGATTCCGGTAGTGGTATTCGGGCGGCTACTTTCCTGATTTCTTCCTGGGCCTCTCGTAATTGTTTTTGCAGGAAGTCGACTTGGTCCTGGTGGTTGGCTGCCCAGGTTTCTATGTTCCCTTGGAACCGTACGAGGTGCTCGCTTCTAGCTGTGTTTGCTTCTGTTAGAAAGGCCAGGGCGTCGTTTACCCTTGCTATTTGGGTTTTCTGGTTGATTTGTCGCTGGCCGTCTTCTTGTGTTCGGTCAATGATGGCCTGCCATACATCTCTAGTGAATGCTTGGTAGGCGCTGGCCGCGTTCGCAAGTTCGGTGCGTATCCATCTTTCCGTGACTTTCTCGTTAGCACCTAATCGATCGTAGACATACCTGGTTCCTTCAGACAGCGTCTGGTAGGCTCTCTCGATGTCTCTCATTCGTTCATCTGCTAGGTCGATGGTGTTTCCACATATGCCCGCTAGACGATGGAGGTCTTCCTCGGCCTGGCGCTGCCGCTGGGCCAGGATTTGTAGCCACTCGGCCGGGTTTTGGATTTCCAGGGCCTGTTCATCTGGCTGCGTTCCGTCGGTGATCTGTAGGACATCCTGCGGGGCCTCGAGGCGGAACATGTTGACATCAGATGTTGTTGACATTGCTAGTATCGGTCTAAGGGGTGTCCAGTATATAGGGATTCGTCGTCCTCGAATGTGTAATCGCAAATTTCACGGAATTCGTGTCCGTCGAGGTCGGCGCTTATTCCGAGCTTGGCACAGTTGGCCCAATATTGGGTATACCAGAAATGAGGTGTTGCGTCGATACTTTCTTCGCTCGGCGTTGGTCCGTCTAGTGCTTCGTCCCACTCGTCGTGTGTGGATAGGCTTTCGTCGATTTGGGCAAACGTGTAATCGAGGCGATAGGATTTCGTTGGTTCTTTGATTTTTGCCAGTTCGAGTAGTAGGGAATGGTCCTGGTCGAACGAGGGCATATAATCTGAAAGTAGGGTGATTTGAGATCAAGATTATAGTGTGACACTGGGGTTGTCCCGTAACCGGAGTGTTTTGGGGAATCAAAAGGTAATCAGGCTACTTTCGATAATTCACAACGGAATAATCTTAGATCTTGTGTGTGGGTTCGGTGGTAGTGTTGATGAGGATGTTCGTGCTGATTTCCCTTTGTTTGGGTCGAGAAATCTTTCTTTATATCGGTGAGCGCGCGAGTGAGAAGTGGTGATCCGGACAGTTCTTTCTCTCGAGGTAACTGTGTGCCTTCGGAGAGATGCGGGTGGGTCGGACGTCGATTCCTCCGAGGTGTTCTGCACCTCGGAAGGAACGTGGGTGGATTTATTGGTCATAGTCGGGGTGTAGATAAGATAGATGAAGTGCTCATGCGCCGGAGCGGGGTCGGCGTCAGTCCAGACTTTTTCCCTCTGCACCGTGAGCGGGGTCCCTCCCTCAGGAGCCAACCGGGTTTTGTCCCGCGGGATCTCCCTGTTCCGCTGAGAGTGACGCAGCCCTTCTCCCGCAGGAGCCGGACCGGCGTGGCCGTCTTCCCGCAGGAGTCTGGCCCGAGTAGCTATCTTCCCACAGGAGTCCAGCCTAAGTCTGTTCCTATCTGATCCCTACTCGTTTGCAATCTCTTTCATCTCTCCGGAGTTCCCTCGGCCTCGGCCGCTCTAACTCCGTCTATCTCCGACCTAGACTCTCTGATCTCTCCAGCCACGGCTTCAGCCTCCTTCGTCCTCTAGCCACTGAATCGTTCTCTATCTTAGCTACGTACTCGGGATATCCGTTCAAGTGTAACACCTACATCTCGTACGCGCTACCTGTCTGGCCTCATCCTCCTTGCTGGCCACTGCTACTAGTCATTGCTCGTTTGACCTCATTACCGCTGACCTACATTTGGACGTATGCTAGAAACGCCGTGTTAGGTATCACTGGCCTACATCTCATACGTGTTGCACGTCTGGCCTCATTCTCCTAGCTGACTTACATCTCATATACATTCCTTGTCTGCCGTCATTCTCCTCGCTGGCCTACATCTCGTACGCATTGCTTGTCTTGCCTCATTCTTCTCTCTGAATTTCATCTCGTACGCGTTACTCATCTGCCCTGATTCTTCTCGCTGGCCTACCGCTCGTACCGGTTGCTCATCTGCTATCATTCTCTATGCTGGCCTCATTCTCCTCTCTCTCCTACCTATTGTAATACGCGATGCTCGTCTGCCCTTATGTGCCGCTGTAGCTACTTGGTACTTCGTGACGAGATTTGGGACGTTGGACTTTGTATCATAATGTATATATAGATTTTAAATACAATAATTGAGTTTCTGTACAATCGAAGAGCATAGCCAACTGCATGTAGTAGCATTATAACTAGTAATGAAACCGCTCACAGTGCACACTCGTTGCTCCCATAAGCTTTCCTAGCTTTCCTAGCTTTTCTAGCTTCCCTAGCTTCTGTAAGGTGGTGGTTGCATCGCTAATATTGGTGGTTGCGTGTGACACTGGGGTTGTCCCGTAACCGGAGTGTGGGTCGAATCAAAGGTAATCAGGCTACTTTCGATAATTCACAATGGAATAATCTTAGATCTTGTATGTGGTTTTTGGGTGGTAGTGTTGGAGAGGATATTCGTGCTGATTTCTCTTCGGTGAGGTGAGAAATCCTCTTTCTTTTGTAGAGGAAGAGTCGTCGTGAGATCTGATGACTCGGTGTGAGAAGGGGTGACTCGGGGAAGGATTCCTCCGAGGTGCATGGACTGGGTGGAGATCATTGGTCCTGGCTGGGGTGATGATAAGAGAGATGAGCTGTCTTATACGCCTGAGCGGGGAACTGGCATCTAGACTTCGTACGTGGCTCCCCCCGCAAGGATCTAAGCCAGTCCCCGCAAGGACCCAGATTCTTCTGCGTACGTATCCTCTCCCCCCAAGGAGACTAGTTCGGCCATATTCCCTCAGCTCGTTTGCACCCACCTCGGGGAACTCTGGTCTGACCCTCAAAGTGTTCGATCTCCCCCCGCAAGGTTCGATCTCTCGGCCGTGAGCTTCTAACCCCCGCTTCCTTATCTCTGGCCTACGCCCTCTGATTCCTCCTTTCCATCTCCCGTGCTTACGTAATCTAGATACTCTATGTACTCTTGGGATATTCAGGTGTAACACTATCTCCCCTCTCTCTTAGCCTCGTCCTCGAGTGCTATCCAGGGATCTTTCTAAGTAGCCTGCCTCTTTCTTGTTGTGATCGTGGGATTCTTTCTACGCCGAGTTTCGGTCAGCGTCACGGACTGCAGTTCTCCACCCCTGAAGCCCTCCCAGCCACCGGATCAGGGCATCATTCTCTGTAATCCGTTTGAATGGCTGGGCCCTCTGAGTAGGCCGGTGCGTACTCATACTGTCGTGTCATGTTGAATCGTACTCGCCGCCGTGCTGCGTCAAGGCTTTGGCCGGCTCGGTGAGGTTCCGGGGTCGCAGTGGGACCAGGGAATCGGGAGAGGTATGGTGTCCTTCGTGCTAGTGACCCGTATGCTCGGCAGTGACCGCTCCCACGTCCTTCCGGGGGGAGACTAGTATGCTGGAGCAGTGACAGCGCTGTCGGGGACTCACTTCACCGATTATGGGCCTGCTGCGCCGCTTCCGCCGGTCCGAGTCGGTCGCCGAGAGGTCGGTACGTCTGTTCTGAACGGTTTTCCTGATTCTCAACAGTTTCGGTCGCGTGCACTCCTCGCTGGGCGCCCGGTTTGGCGGCTTCTCGTGGTTGCCCGTGAAGCAGGTCTTTTTGTTGATCGTGATGTTTTGGTACCGAAGTCCTCCGCCCCTTCAGCCCACTACCGCCAGGTCCTCGGTGGAACTGGTCTAGCCCTCGGTGAGCTGGTAGTCCCTCGGCGAGTCTGGATTTCGTCGATGAAACTCCCGGAGATTCTCCAGACCGCCTACTGAAAAGTTGTCGAATGGTTCTTCCGTCCAGTCTTTGCGTTCCGGATAGTCGAGCCATTTGACGAGGTAGAGGATTCTTTTGTTGTTTCCCCGGCAGCATTCGACCGAGGACATTACTTCGTCGACATCGTATTCCTCCGATTGCTCGATGTCGTCAGCTTCTCGCAACACCTTCGATGGGTCTGGAGGTGCTCGGTGTTCGCTGGTTCGGTATGGTTCGAGTAACGATACATGAAAAACATTGTGTATCTTCCACTTGCGGGGCAGCGTGATGCGTACCGCTAGAGAAGAGACGATTTTCTTGATTTGAAACGGGCCATGATTTTTGTGGTCCAGCTTTTTCGAGGGGCGGCGTGTTTTGATATTGCGCCCATTGAGCATCACCAGGTCCCCTACCTGGTAAGCCGGAGGTTCCTTTCGGGCCAGGTCGGTATATCGGCGCATTCACTCCTGCGCCGCTTCCAACCCTTTCCGGGCCTGGTCCTGAATCGCTTTCATCCAGTGTGCATACACGGTGCTGTCCGGATTGACGGGTTCCTCCATCTCCTCCGGAGGATCCAGCGTTCGTGGGTGGAACCCGTAATTGGCGTAGAAAGGGGAGATTCCATTTCCCGTTGTAACGGAGTTGTTGTAAGCAAACTCCGCCATCGGTAGCAGGCGTACCCAGTCGTCTTGTTCTTGTCCCACAAAGGCTCGTAGGTAGGACTCAATCGTCTGATTGAGCCGTTCCGTCTGACTGTCTGTTTGCGGGTGGAATGCTGTTGACATTCGGGGGCGAATTCCTAGCAGGCTTAAAAATGCTTGCCATACCCCAGAGGTGAAGCGGGAGTCTCGGTCCGATACGATGTCCGTGGGAAGACCGTGGAGGCGCCATACCTCCCTCGCAAAGCCTTTTGCTAAGTCCGCTGCCGTTTTGCCGTCCTGTGATAGCGGTATAAAATGGGCCATTTTGGTGAAGCGGTCGATGATTACCCATAGCTGATCGCAGCTTTCCGAGACTGGGAGATCCGTGATGAAGTCCATGGCAATCGACTGCCAAGGTGCATAGGGAAGTTCTAGTGGCGAGGACAGACCATAGGGCTGGTGTCGAGCTGCCTTATTCTTCTGGTATTTCGGACAGCTTTTGACGAAATCGATGATTCGCTCATTCATTTTTGGCCACCACAAATTCCGCCGAATTAGCTCGATGGTCTTGTCCTGGCCCATATGTCCGGCCACTTTTGTATCGTGCTCTGATTCCATAATCGACTGGATTTTCCTTCTGGAACCCACAGCTTACCCCTTCTGTAGAGCAATCCTTCTTTTGTCTCCAACTCCTTAGTTTTCTGGGTTTTTGATGCTGGCTCCATCCGTGCCGCTTCCTCCTTCTTCGCTTCTTGATACAGTGGGTCGTTCTTCGCTGCTTTCCGAATTTTCTCAAGGAACGTTGGACTCCATCTTCGTGCTGGGATCGAGGAGAGCCTAGCTGACGAACAGATGAAAGAACTCGCCCTTCTTTCTTCGGTTTCTTTTTCGAAGCTTTCAAAGTGTTTTTCTTTCAAAACCGTCGTTACCGGCTGGTTTTCCACCCCCCCTTTTTCCGGGCGGTACTCCGAACGCCTAGACAAAGCATCTGGTTTGCCGTTTTGGGTGCCCGGTCGGTAGTAGATTCTGAAATCGACTCCCGCCAGTTCCTGTGCCCACCTTGCTTGCCGGCAGTTTAGTACCTTCGTGTTTGTGAGGTATTCCAAGTTCTGGTGATCCGAGAATACCTGGACTTGGTGGGTCGCTCCTTCACAGTAGCGCCTCCAGTGTTTGAAGGCGTCTACCACCACAAGAAGTTCTTTGTCATGGATCTCGTAGTTGATTTCTGCCGGTGTGAATTTTCTCGAGTGAAACGCTATCGGGTGCAGGCACCCTTCCTCGTCACGTTGGGACAGCACTGCTCTTATCGCAAAGTCTGAGGCGTCCGTTTTGATAATGACTGCTCGTTGGGCGTCGAAATGAGCCAATATTGGCTCAGTGGTGAACCGTCCTTTTAACTCCTTGAAGGCTGCCTCCGCTTCCTGATTCCATGACCATTTTCCCGTGGTTTTCTTAGTCAATTCTGTCAGCGGCCTAGCAACTCGGGAATAGTCCTTTATAAATCGTCGGTAGAAATTAGCGAATCCTAAGAAGGATTGTACTTCTTTTAGGGATTCCGGGGTTTTCCACTCCAGGACCGCGTCCACCTTGTCGTTTGACATTTTGACTCCTTCTCTTCCTATTATGTACCCCAGGAATTCTACCTCCTGGGCCTTCCAAATGCATTTCTCGGGAGAAACCGCTAGCCCGTTTGCTGTGAGCCTTTTGAGCACTTCCCCGACTCGCTCGTCGCTTCTTCCGTAACGCCGTATATGAGGATGTCGTCCATGTAAGCTAGTACGCCCACATCTAACAGGTCCGAGAGTACGTGGTTCATCATATCCTGGAATGTAGATGGCGCGTTGGTTAGACCGAATGGCATAACCTGGAATTCGAATAGCCCGTAGCGCGTTCTGAAGGCCGTTTTCCATTCGTCCCCTTCCCGGATTCGAATAAGGTTGAATCCGTTCTTAAGGTCCATTTTCGTAAACCACTGGGCGCCTCGTACTCGGTCTTGTAGCTCTTGCATTAGCTGAAGTGGGTAGCGATTTGGGATGGTTACCGCATTCAGTCCTCGATAATCGACGCAATGCCTTAATCCTCGCCCATTGGGTTTTGGAACGAAGAGGATTGGAGATTCGGCGGGGGACGTGGATCTTTTTATCTTTCCGGCCTTCTTCATTTCTTTTAGCCATTCTCGGAGAGTTCGTAGTTCTTCCTCGGATAGCGGGTAGATGGGTCCCCAGGGAGCTGTTGTTCCTTCTTTAAGGTCGATCTTGCAGTCATACGGGCGGTGTTCGGGTAGCGCGTCCGCTGCCTCCTTTCGCATTATCCCCAGATACTGTTGGAACTTTATTGGGACGTTGCCTATGGGATCGTTTGTTACCGCGGATACATGTCCTATGACCCGGGCGTCTTCGTCCGTTAGCACCGAGTTGTCCCAGCTCAACGGGAAGTCGCTGGTTTCGTATTTGGTGCATGTCTCCAGGCACGTTGCGCTGTTGAATCTTACTTCGTCATGGGTCCACGCTCCTTGAGGTGGGTGCCGTTCTATCCAGTTGAATGGTAAAAATATGTCCACCTCTTTTTCCATCGGGGAGATTTCGAATTTTTCTGTTGAAAAGTGCTTTCGGTGTTGCAGCCGCAGGGGTTCCGTCTGGTGTCGCCCCACCCCTTTGACGGCTTCCCCTGTGTAGTTTTCGATGTTCCTTGGGTTCCTGTGGGGTCCTTTTATCAGCTTTAAATGTTCGACCGTTTGCTGGTTTATCAGGTTGATCGAGCATCCCGTGTCTAGGAGGACTTGGACCGGGTGGCTGGTCCCAAGATAATGTAACAGCATCGTGATGACTGGTCGAATGTTTTTTCGGCGTTTCCTGCCTTCCGAAGTACCCTCCCCTGGTGCTTTCCGTTTTGTGGCGCCGCATACTTGTTCGAACTTTCTTTCCGGTGCCGTGAAAGAACTTCTTAAAAATCCGAGTCTTCCGCGTCTGCCCATGCCAGCGGTTCGAGGATCATTTCTTCCACTGCCGCTACCTTCTGCTGTTTTGCTGTAGCATTTCCCTCGTTGTCCTCTCTCTTTCTTTTTCCCGTAGCGGGTTCCTGCGCCGGTTGGTTTACTGCCGCAACCTTCCACTTGGCCGGTGGTAGCTCCGTTCCTTGAATGGTCTGGAATGAATAGCAGTCATGGGTTCTATGCCCCGTTCTGCCACATCTCCAACAACCGTCGCAGGTCTTCTTGTGTGCTTCGATCTCATTCTGTGGGACCCCTTGCAACGCAGCTCCCGTTGTACCCCATCCTTCTGTCCTTTGGGTTTTGGCCTCGTTTCTCCTTGGCTCCCGTGCCTGCTGTGGGATGGGCGCCCATTTTTCGTCCTTCTTTCTTTCCTCCTTTTTCTTGTCGTCCGTTCGGTGGTTCCTTGCTGCGTCCCTTGTTTTTTCCAACGCCTTCATTTCCTCCACTTGCAGACCGGCTTCGTATGTGGCCGTCATGAAGTCGTTGTCGTCGACAAAGTTTCCCCGATAATGGGCGAATCTCATTCTCAGGATTTCTGAGGTCATGGCCAGGTTGATTTTTTCCTGGAGTCCTTCGCCGGTTGATCGGGCGTAGCGGTTGAGAGCCAGAAATTCCGTAAAGTAGGCTTGGATGTTGCCGGTATATTTGAGCTGTCCCAGCTTTTGCTGGGCACCGGCTGCCTCCCTCGAATCCAAGTACTCGGCTCGAATAGCCGCCGAATAGTTGAACCATGTGTCTGCTTCGCCCAAGGTGTCATACCGGTGAAGGTCCCATGCTTTTGCGGTCCCGGTGAGGAGTGTTCCCACCCACGCAATTTTTTGGCGGTCTCCGGTTTCTGGGTAAAACTCCAGATACTTGGTTACCGATCTCCACCATGTGTTGAAGGACGTGGTGGGGCTTCCGTCGAAGGTGTCTGGGTTGGTCATTTTTAGCCGGGAGACATTGATTCTCGGCTCTGGTATCGTGGCTGCCGGGGCCGTAGGTTGGCTGGACGTGGGTACTTGGACCCGAGCCAGGGTTTCTGCTACCGCTCGGGCCACGGTCTGGGCTAGCTCCTCCGTGGTTAGGACGGCTTGCCTTCAAGGGGGTGTTGGCGATCTTGAACGCCGTCCTTGGGTTGGTGTCGGCGAGGGTGGAGGTGGCAGTGGTCGCCGCGGTGGCCTGGGGGGTCCTCCCCCTCCCCCGAACATTGGGGCCCTAGCAGGGGACAGCGCTGGTCGTCGGATCCTTCTGTCCGGCCTAGGTGGCACTATTGGTTTCTGGACCTCCGTTGGTTGGTCATCCACTGCGCGGAGTTGTCGCAAAGCGCTGCCTAGACTGGACGTGGAAGGCCGTACGGGGCTTCGCCAACCCGCGGGTTCGGGCATTGTGTGATTTGACGCCGGGGGACGTGGTGTTTCCGGGATTCGTATCTGGGCCGCTAGCTGCTGTAGCGGCTCTGACTGGCGTTGTGTTTCTTGCCTAGCGTCCAGTAGCTGCTGCTCCAGGTATTCTATCCGGTCCTGGTGTTTTTTAGCCCATAGCTCTACATTACCTTGGAAATTGGCTAGATGCTGGCTTCGGGCCACATTGGCTTCGGCTAGGAACGAGATTGAGTCGTTTAGCCGGGCCAGCTGCGTTGATTGTCCGGCCTGTTTCTCCGTGGTTTCATGGGTCCGTTCGATGATAGCTCCCCAGACATTTTGCGCGAATACTTGGTAGGCCGTGGTCGCGCTTGCCAGCTCACTTCGTATCCACTCCCCTGTGATTTGTTCGTTAGCACTAAGGCGGTCGTACACATACCTGGTACCCTCCGACAGGTCTCGATAGGCTTGCTCGATCTGGCGGATTCTTTGGTCGGTGTGGTCGACCGTGTTTCCACAAAGGCGGACTAGTTGCGCCAGGTCCTGTTCCGCTTGCTTTTGCTGCTTGACCAAGGCGCGGAGCCAGGTAGCGGGGTGGGCGATTTCAAGGGTTTCCTCGGTCGGCTCTGCTCCGTCGGTAATTTGCAGCATGTCCCGGGGGGCCTCCAAACGGAGCATGTTGAAATCGGTAGACGCCATGGTTTTTCAGTATAAATCGAGAAAGTGTCCGGTATAGAGGGTTTCGTCATCTTCGAACTCGTACTCGCAGATTTCTCGCAACTCTCGGAGTCCGTTGAGGTTGGCGCTTTGTCGAAGCAGGGCGCAGGTGGACCAGTACTGGGTATACCAGTGCCAAGGCGTAATGTCGTCGAGTTCGACCGGGGCTGGTCCGTCGACGTATTCGTTCCACTTGTTTTCTTCTCTTGTGGCGGTCGCTATTTCCTCGTCGATTGAGCCGATGGTATAGTCAAATTGGTAGCTTGACTGGGGTTCGAGAATCGTGGCTAAGTTGAGCAAGAAGAAGTGATCTTGTTCGAATGAGGGCATGAAAGTAGGGTGATTTTGAGATCAAGATTATAGTGTGATACTGGGGTTGTCCCGTAACCGGAGTGTGGGTCGAATCAAAGGTAATCAGACTACTTTCGATAATTCACAACGAATAATCTTAGATCTTGTGTGTGGTTTTTGGGTGGTAGTGTTGGAGAGGATGTTCGTGCTGATTTCTCTTCGGTGAGGTGAGAAATCCTCTTTCTTTTGTAGAGGAAGAGTCGTCGTGAGATCTGATGACTCGGCGTGAGAAGGGGTGACTCGGGGAAGGATTCCTCCGAGGTGCATAGACTGGGTGGAGATCATTGGTCCTGGCCGGGGTGATGATAAGGGAGATGAGCTGTCTTATGCGCCTGAGCGGGGAACTGGCGTCTAGACTTCGTACGTGGCTCCCCCCGCAAGGATCTAAGCCAGTCCCCGCAAGGACCCAGATTCTTCTGCGCGTACGTATCCTCTCCCCGCAAGGAGACTAGTTCGGCCATATTCCCTCAGCTCATTTGCACCCACCTCGGGGAACTCTGGTCCAACCCTCGAAGGGTTCGATCTCCCCCCGCAAGGCTCGATCTCTCAGCCATGAGCTTCTAACCCCCACTTCCTTATCTCCGGCCTACGCCCCCTGATTCCTCCTTTCCATCTCCCGTGCTTAAGTAATCTAGATACTCTACGTACTCTTGGGATATTCAGGTGTAACATTGCGTCGGTAAGGTTGGTGGTTGCGTCGGTAAGATTGGTGGTGCGTCCATAGCTTTGCTAGCTTTGCTAGCTTCCATAAGTGGGTGGTTGCTTCGGTAAGATTCACTATCCTTACCGGAGCTACGGATGCTAGCAAAACTACCAACACAGATCGTTCTTACCGACATGCAGGGATAATTTCTTAATTTTTTCCTGATGTGGACGAGTGGTACTGTGGTAGGTTTTATCCAGACACCATCTGCCTTGACACCCTGCATTCAGAATACCTACACTGCATCTAGAAGATTAATGCCCTGACACTCCTCGTCCAGAACATTTATTCCATAGTAGCCGTGTCCTAACCCACAGTGCCCTAGCGCACGGTGTTCAGACACATGGTACCCTGGCATACTACATCCAGACGCACGGTGCCCTGGCAAGCTGTGTCTGAACACACACCACTGTGGTAGCTGTATTTGGATGCCCCATGCTGTGGTAAGCTGTGTTCAGGTTTGTAAGGTTGCATCCAGTACGTTTCGACTGTCTGGTACATCCAGATGCTCTGGATGCAAATTTTTTTTTTCCTGATGTGCAGTAAGGCAGCTTAAACCCCAATACCATTTGAGCTTATTCATTCAGATCTCTGTGGACCTATAAAGCACAGAATTGGAGGGACCCAATATTACATTATCAATATTGATGATTGCACAAGATACACTGAGGTGTATTTTCTGATCACAAAATCTACGAAGGAAATATTGGCTAAGTTTTGTCACTATCAGGTCTGGGTCAAAACTCAAGGATTTCACATAAAACAATTTCACTGTGATAATGGACCAGGGGAATTCAATAACTCTGTATTTCTGGGTATACTTAGTGAAAAAGGAATTGCCTACAAACTCTCTCCGCCATACACCTAACACAAGAACAGAACTGCAGAACAAATGATATGAACTCTCAATACAAAGGCAAGAAGTATGATGTGGGATGATAATGTACTGATACGATTCTGGCCTGAAGCCATTAGAACAGCCTGCTATCTATATCGGAGATCTCCAACTGTGAGTCTTTCAGGCAACCGTTCACCCTATAAAGCCCTGTATGGGATCATTCTGAAGATTGGACATCTGTGACGAATTGGCTGTTGGGTGCACAAGTATATCCCACCCACTCAAAGAACCATGAAGAATTTCGGAAATCGTTCAAGAGTCTGTATTATGCTTAGATCCGTGCACAACACTACGAAGGTCTGGAGAATATGGAACTTCAACTCTGAACAAACTGGACAGGCAGTGGAAAGCTCAAGTGTGGTGTTTCAGGAAGAAGAGAATGTATATACTGAAGAACAAAACAAAGTCATTGAGTTTCCAGACAATGCAGATGAACTGCATGATGAAATCTACAAACTGGATGAAAATACAGAAAACAGAGAGATCAATGACTCAACAAGTCAAGAGAACAGTAAGTCAAAAGACTCCATATCCCTCTCTGTTGTCACCAGCAGATTGGCTCAATGAGCTGCTGGACAGAATATCATCTCTTCGTTGTCACCAGCGAATTGGCTCCATGAGCTGCTGGACAGAATATTATCTCTCCATTCTCACCAGCAAATTGGCTCAATGAGCTGCTGGGCAGAAACTCCATATCACCAGCAAATTGGCTCAAGGAGCTGCTGGGTGGAAGTCAATGAGTCTGCAAAACTGCAATATTGATGTTATTATCTGGCAGATGGTCATGACTATATCTCTATGCACATACATAGTAAGGTACACCTTGAAACGAAAAAGGCAATTATGAGCAAGGCTCATAAAGAAGGGGGTGATTTGATATCTTCAGCATACCTTGCATCTGCCTTTCTGATCCTTCGGATTGCAGACATATGGAAAGATGAAGCCGAAACTGAGCAGATCGATAAACCAAGATCAGACAATGAGAGCAAGCCACTCACCTACAAGGCTGCACTACAAAGCCCACAGGCAAGAGAATGAATGGAAGCCATACACCAGAAGTAGTAGGTATTGGTTGAGAACTACACATTTGATATTGTAGCCAAAGGTGGTACTACCCTAAAGCCAATAGCTGACATACCAGTAGAAGAACCAATTAAATGCTGACACTACCTTGATAGGCAAGATGGTAGCTATCACCACACCATGAGTATCATCTCTATATTATGAACTTATTTGGAGTAGGGGTTTCTTGTTGAGTATTGATTAATACGATACTATGTTGGTAGGCAAGATGACAGCTGTTGCCACACCATAAGTATAATCTATATATTATGATTTTGTTCGGAGTAGGGGTTTTTCATTGGCACCATTGACTAAAAAGACTCTACATTGACAAACATGATGGCAAGTATTAGCATCACTACATCTGAGGTATTGTCCACACACTATGAACTCGTTGGCAGTAGGAGTTTCTCATTCCGTATGTTATTCAATAGAATACTCTATTGGTAAACCAGTCAGCAAGTGATAGCATTACCATATCACAAGAATTTTCTACATACTGGAAATTCATTGGTAGTAGAAGTTTCTTGTTCAGTGCATTGGGAGCACTTGGAGTGTGTACACACTCCCAATGCAAAAAAAATATTTGCTGATAAAGTAGAAAGACTTAAATCAATAAGTAGTAATGACTCTAGTCAATAAATAGAATTGACTCAAGCAATAAGAACAAATGACTGCAGTCAATAAGAACAAATGACTGTGGTTAATAAGCAGAAATAACTAAAGTCAATAAGCAGAAATAACTAGAGTCAATAAAGAGAATTGACTTGAGTCAAAAAGTAGAAATAACTCTTACCAATGAATAGAATTGAGTTGAGTCAATAAGTAGAATTGACTGCAGTCAATGAGTAGAAATAACACACTCAAATAAATCAAATCACTGGAGTGGCTCAATATCAATGATATAGCCAAATATCAATCACATAACTCTAATTTCTCCACCCTCTGACAAATAATGCTGCTGTCAATGTAATAATTCCCTGAGTGCACCATGATTTATTTTGAGGAAATATATCCATAAGGCTTGGTACCAAAGGTGAGGTGAAAACAACTTCTGCCACCCTTCCAGCTTGCCATGCAATGAATTTTTTTTTTTTTTGAATCCAATGCCGAAAATTGAAATTCTAGATAGTTGTCTAGGGTTTCTAATGTTGGAGCAATTTATTCATTATGTGGTTGTGGTTTGTGGGAGGGACTGGGAAGCAGCCAGCAGCGCTGCCAGATGTCTTTGGACCACTTTGGTTCTGGAACCTTGCATGAGGCCAGTACGCCACGGTCCGGAATTCGTACCCCATAGGTGGATACACTTGCCAAACTATATTCTAAATTTTCTCCTTTCCAGCCTTTCTCTCTAAGCCAATATAAAACACACAAGACTTTATCACTCCATCAAACCTCCATCATAATTTTTTCACTGAGAAAATCTGTATTTTTGCCAAGAATGCCAAGACCCCCCTCATACAAGTGTATCCGTTTCCTGGAACATATTGAGGTCATGAATTTGCATCCTATTGGTGTCATCCTCCGCCATTCCTTCATCTTCCAGTGCCGGTGATTGGTCAACACGCAGCATCCAAAAATCACGGGTGTAGAACCTCGCATGAACCATTTGTTATTATGTTTACACCACGAGAAGAAATTCTTGTTCCCTCCAACGCCTAACATGCCTAACATCCTCGCGCGCGCTCCTTACAACTGGGCGCGCAGCTGCTGCGGCTTTGCCGGCCGGGACGAGTCGGTCTGCTGCTGCTGCTCTCCGAAAATGGAATCCACCAGCCTACCCCCGCGGACGGCGAGAATGGAGAGGAGACTATCGCTCAGCTTCGGACAAGTCAGTACGCACCTGTTCGGGGGGGCAGTGGAGGCGGGCGAACGTACACCGTGAGTGGCCTCGCAACAGCCCTGCAGCCAGATACCGGCGTCGCGCGCGACGACGCCGTCTTTGAACTGCACCCGGTACCTCTTGTCGACCGAGCAGTCGCCGACAAGCATCTGCTCGATGGGCTTCAGAATCTTGCGGTGCGCGTTGCGCGTGTATCCGGTGCCAAACACGACCAGGTCGAAGCCGTCGGCGGTGGTGGTCTCAGCGTCTCCGGCGCCGCGCGCTCCCTTGAGCTTCAGGTCGGCCTTGCCGCTCGGCCGTTCGAGGACGGATTGCACTTCCTGCAGTGGGACGATCCGGTGCGCCCAGTTGTGCTGGACGGGGTCGCGCAGGCGCTGCCGGTACATGACGTTGTACACGTGCTCGATTAGCTCGAGACGCACGACAGAGTAGTTTGTCGCGTGATCGGTGTGAATCTGCTTCCTGCGGACGTCGGCGGGGAGGGCGAAGAAGGGCTCGACCCGGTCTGGGTCGAAGATTTCGTTCACGCTACGTCACTCGGTCAGCCCTGTGAGCCATAATCAATGGCATCACCTACAAGGGACTGTCGTCACTCGGCTTGAGCGCTGCCTGACGGATGAACAGCGTCGTCTTCGAGTTGGGGAAACGTGACTGGAGATCGATGAAGATCTCGACCGCGCTCTGCCCACCGCCCACAACAGCGATCTTGTAGGGCGCATCTCGATCGCGTAGTAGCCGCGGGACGTTGAGGGAGTATGTCGAGGAGTGGATGACTTTGGAGTTGTAGAGACGCTCTGGGGACTGGGCGGGGATCTTTGCCGTGCCGCCTGCGGCGATGACAACGTTCTTGGCCGCAAAGGTGGCCACCTCGCCGGTGGCAACGTTTCGCGAGGCGACGCGCCAGGCCTTGATCGGGGCGCCGGCCGACGGCGGCGGCGATATCGACAGGACCTCCTCGCCGTACTGGACGCAGTTGTCGAAGTGCGAGGCGCACCAGCCAAGATAGTCGTTGAACTCTTCTCGCAGCGGGTAGAACGTGCCAAGATTCGCGAAGGGCACCAGCCGGTTTTTGGCGTGGAGGTAGTTGAGGAACGTGAACTCGGAGCGCGGATCGCGGAACGTAGCCATGTCCTTCATGAACGAGATCTGCATCCGCGTGTCAGGCAGCAGCATGCCGCAGTGCCATGCGAACTGCGTCTGGCGCTCAAGGAAGAGGACACGCGCATCGATGCGCTGGTCGTGGAGGGCGACGGCGATCGAGAGGGACGCGGGCCCGAAGCCCACGCAGAGCAGGTCGTATGGCGGGCCGTCGATGCAGCTCCTGCGGTGGTCACGTCAGCTATACGGCGCGAAGCCGCGATGCGAGATGGTTACCCCTTCATATTCGTTGGGTGGGTCATTGTGTGTGGGGTTCGGTGGGGTCGGTCTGTAGAGTCCCTCGAGAGCAGTGTTCCGGGGTGATAACGTTTCAGTGGATACGTCGGAGGTGCCTCGGTAGGACTCTGCAAGACGTAAGCATAGATGCCACCGCGACTGTCTCTCGGCCGCTTGCGGACCGTGATCGTGAGGAGGTCACTTTATTGACGAGTTATGGATCGAGGAGAAATGCCAGAGAGCCGTGGATTAACGGCGGCCGACGAAAGATTGCGTGGGGACTGATATCCGAGCGAGAAACAAGTCCGGGATGAGGAGCTTCGAATCGAGATGTTCTTGGGTAGGACAGGGGGGAAAAAAACCAGGCAAACACCTGCAGCGTGTGTGTATGAAAAGACACCACTGGATATCCTACATTCTCGAGACGATCCGTTGGGTGCCTCCCCTCTTCTTAAGTTACGGATTTTTGTGGGTTCTGGAACGAAACCTTCGCAGTTCACCAGATACCTTGCCTGGCCTGAATACCGCACTGTGTACCCAAAGCAGGCCCGACAGCGGAGAAGCAATTGCGCCAGACGGCCGTCACATTGACTGGATGCAGATGTGCGTAGTGTGGGTGTGCGTGTAATGCGCGGGGCCAGATCATCATACTCCTGAAGGCTGGAGTGACTTGTTGGGCCGCATCGTTTCGTCTGCGTATCCCCGGCCTGTACCTCCAGCCCAGCGAGAAAATTACCCGAAGAGGCAATTCCTGGCCCGTGCATCGCCTCAGACCTCGATCAGATAACAATCGCCCCCAGCGGGTTATCGGATGGTACTTGCCGGCACTATCCGCCTTGGTCGACTCGCATGTAGCCGGTCTCAGGAAGCCCACCGTCATTTCATATCAGATGGACTGCACGCCAAGATGCCAGGGGGCTGATCGCGTCCTTCTCGATTTGGTCCGCGTTGGCTTCCGAAAATATATCTCGATCTGAGATAACTCAACCCAAACCGTATCACCGAATCAAGCATGACCACTGCACAGGAAATCAGCCCACAATGCTCGGAAACGCCGAGCTCGATGAAGCAAATTCCTTTGCATGCTTGGCCCATTTCCGCCCGTCGGTTCGATGCGGGTGGGTTGGTGACTGGCGACAAGTCCCAGCCCGTTGAGATTGCTTGGTTTCCCGAGGGTGCGATCAGGAGCACCGACGGCTTCCTGGTGAGAAACGAGTGTTTTGTGGCGCCCCCCACCATCGCTGGCCAGGTTCACGGCTGCCGCGTACCTGCTCCGGCGACATGCACTTTCTCGGTCACGGGCCCGCTTGATGGGACGGAGAGCGATGAGCAATCGCCCGGAAGATGTCGGAGTGAGCCGAGGATGGCGCGACCACGGTGGCTGCTAAGGGGGGGGCGGCGTGCGAAGCGCTTGCCTGTGCCGATGTCTTCCGAGGGAAGGTCTTCGATCTTTCGGCGGAGTCGCCTTCGAAGACGATATCTCATCCCAGATCAACCGCGACTACGGGGCGGCAGTCACAGAGAACAGAATGTCGGCATCCGAATCTTCAGCGGCAGTTGTAACAGGAGCGGGCTACGAGTTCCCTCCGGTGCCGGTAGCATGGCTCAAACGCGACCTTCTCCTCTACGCCAATAGCATCGGCGTCCGCACGGACGAGCTCCATTTCCTGTACGAACTTCACCCACGGTTCCAGGCCTTCCCTACGTATCCCGTGGTTTTGAGTCTGTCCGCCCAGCTTTTCCCCTTTGCTCTTGTCCGCAGGTTGACCGTTGTGTAGGCTTCAAGGAGGCTGACCAGGAAGTCGTTCCTTTCTTGTCGCGCCCATCGCCGGCGCCCGTGCCCGGGGGGCCGCCTCTCGACTCCGCTACGTTCGTCGATGGGGAACGACAAATCACGCTCTTCAGACCCCTCCCGACATCGACGACCCCCCAGCAGTTCGAACTTCGTGGGAAATGCCTTGGAATCTACGACAAAGGAAACGCCGGCGCCGTGCTGGTGATGTGCCATCAGCTCGCGGAGCGAGCAACGGGAGATGTCTACAGCGAGGTTGTGTGCTCCACCTTCGCGGTGGGGCAAGGGAACTGGGGCGGACCCCGTGGCCCAATGGCCCCATCGCATGCGCCGCCGGAGGGGGTAAAGCCGACCGCGACGGTGGCCACTCGAACCACTGCCCAGCAAGCGCTCCTGTATCGGTACTTCGATCCTCCTTCCCCCGCCCCCATTCCCATGAAGGAAGATCCGAAATGCTAACACCTGCTAGCCTCAACGGAGACTACAATCCCCTTCATGCGGATCCGGCGGTAGGCGCACAGATGGGGTTCGGCGGAGTGATCTTGCACGGACTGTGCACGTGGAACATTGCCTGTCGCGCGGTCCTGGCGACGTTCGCCGACAGTGACGGGAGCAGACTGCGGAGCTTCGGCGGCAGGTTCACGTCTCCGGTCAAGCCCGGCGACCTTCTGGAGACGCGGATGTGGAGGACCAGAACGGTGGAGCACGGAGAGGAGAACGGGAACGCTGGCGGGTGTCTGTGCGAGGAAGTCCTCTTCGATGTCAGGGTTGGCAAGAGACTGGTGATTGTGAACGGGAGGGCGCTGCTCAAGGTCCCCCGCGGGAGTCGGCTGTGATGGCCTGGTGGGCCCGAGGCCCGTCGTGGCTAGTAGGCGGTACTCCTACTTCCGCGATCGCTCTCAGGGGGTATCTTCGCTTTTCGTATACACACATCGCCGCACGTCACGTCTCGCTCGCTTACGTAGCTGTGTACGTACGCTCCTGTGCACGCAATCCGGCATCAATTAACCAGCTCAATCTGATGCCAGACCCTACCGAATTTGTCCGTGGCCGCACTCTTATTCATCACTACATATCAATCTATTAGAGTGCCGATGGGGGACTTCGTCCTGCCCGTGAAACCTGGCAATCTAGATACGTAGATGGCCAGTGAAGAGCGGTGGCTACCATGCTAGCCGCGCCGGCCAGGGTCGTGGGAGATGGGGGAGCAAATGTACTAGTGCCTAGCAGGACAAGTAAATGCTGGTAGGCAGCGGGGCACCGGGCACAGCATACACTGGTGGAAGCTGCGACTTCCGCAGTGGTCCCCTATTCGCACTGCTGCTAGAAATCACTCATTCTCTCTGCCATCTCCATCACCTGTCTCCCGTCCCCACCAGCCCAGATCACCCCATCGCCTTATTCCTTCGTGAAGCGGATCTTACCAGAGATGGGAAACATGTTATCGTCGCTGCACTGGAGGACCGCCAGCTCTCTCTTCTCCCTGCCGCTGTTCCACGCACTGTTTTCCCCCACCCGCTGGCTCTCTCGGGAGCCAGCCAGCGCTTCCACGGCAGAAGCAGCGATCGCCGAACTGCCGAAACCGGCGGAGGGCAAGCACATCGTGATCGTGGGGGGCGCCTACGCCGGGCTCTCGGCGGTGATCTCGCTGCAGCGGATCCTATCGGGCGCCGCGCACCAACCAGGGCCATACAACGTCGCGACCGTACCGGCGTTGCCGCGGGCGCGGCCGAGGATCACGCTGTTCGACGAGCGCGACGGCATCTACCACACCGTCGGCACGCCGCTTGTCCACACATCGCCCGACACCGCCGCCACGGCATCGCGTGCGTGGAAGAAGTACGACGATATCCCCTACCTCGCCGACGTCGCCGTCGTCCACGGCCGCGTCGACAGCGTCGACCCCGAAAGGAGGAAGCTTGTCTACTCCGCCGCGGCCGCCGGCTGCGAGAAGCTGCTGACCATTGGCTATGACTATCTGATTTGTGCCACCGGCATCAAGCGTGCTTGGCCGGTGCAGCCCAGGGCCACCAACAAGGAGGACTTTCTGCGCGATGTCGAGCGCCTTGTGCGGGAGCTGGTCGACGGCCACGACCGGATCGTCGTTGTCGGTGGAGGTACGTCTCACGATAGCCCACCTGCCCACAGGACGCATGTTTCACACGGAGATGGGGATCCAACTGACCAACGCTCAGGCGCTGTCGGCGCCGAATTCGCGGCCGAGCTCAAGCTCACGCAACCGGAGAAGCGCGTCACGCTCGTCCACTCGCAGGGCACGCTGCTCTCGGCGGAGCCGCTGCCCCACGAATTCAAGACGAAGGCGCTTGAGCTGCTGTTGGAGGCGGGCGTCGAGGTGCTGCTGCACACGCGGGCAGTCGAGGAGAGCGCGGGCGGCCTCGTGCTGTCGACGGGCGAGCGCATCGCAGCGGCGTCGGTGATCTGGTGCGTCCGCCGGCAGCACCCGGCGACGACGTTCCTGCCGGCGGCCGCGCTCGATCCAGCCACTGGTCTTGTGCGCGTCTCGGCCTCGCTCAACTTCCCGCCGGAGGTGCCAAACCACGCAGCCCACTTCGCCGTCGGCGACGCCGCGAAGTGGTCCGGCATCAAGCGCGTCGGTTCGGCCCTGATCATGGGCAGCTTCGCCGCGACCAACATCCTCCTCTCGATCGTCGCTGCTGAGAACGGCGACGAGGAGCCGCAGCTAGCATTGTTCCCGGACGTCGTACCGATGCTCGTCCTCGCCCTCGGGAAGAAGGCCGTCAGCTACCACCCCGACCACGCTATGTCCTGGGGGGAGGAGCCACTGCGCCAGAGCTTTGAGGACGACCTGGGACTGGCCATCTGGTGGCGGTGTCTGGGTATCGAGGTGGAGGGGGAGCCACAGGTGGACGGGGGGAAGAAGTAGAGTAGTGGGGTCGAATGGGAGGGTGATTTGACCATGGGACGGCGTTTGGGGGGGG
>Ga0307508_10000825_pt1 | contig 36083 bp, 29 predicted proteins | sample 9_EM_MG_FD_203089 | JGI IMG/M metagenome (GOLD analysis project Ga0307508, IMG submission 203089) | Populus trichocarpa ectomycorrhiza microbial communities from riparian zone in the Pacific Northwest, United States - 9_EM | ecosystem: Host-associated > Plants > Roots > Unclassified | place...
CAGGGCCCGCACGGCGGCGCCGGTGTTCGGCCAGCGGCGTGCGAAGCCGGCCGCCAGCCAGCCGTCCTGGCCGACCGCGAGCAGGTCGGTCTCCTCGCGGGCGCCCGGGCGGCGCAGGCCGCGCAGGCCCGCCGCGGTCACGGTCTCGGTGCCGTCCATCCGCGCGACCACGGCGCGGACGTCGTCGGGCAGCTCGGCCTCGGGCATCAGCAGCAGCTGGCTGTCGAGCACGACGCCGGCGGCGCCGCCGGCCACGCAGGCGGCGGCGGTACGCGGCCCGATGCCGCCGGCGGCCCAGATCGGCAGCCCGAGGGCGCCGTCGCCGAGCAGGCGTTGCAGCAACACGAAGGTGCTCAGGTCGCTGACCCGGCCGCCCGACTCCATGCCCCGGGCGACCAGCCCGTGCGCGCCTTCGCTCGCTGCCCGGTGTGCCTCGTCGGCGCTGGTCACCTCGACCAGCACGCGGTGCCGGGCGGCGAGCTCGGCGACCGGCCAGGCGGCGCCGGCGGTCAGCAGGACCACGGCGAGCTCACCGCCGGCGGCCGCGCGGACGTCGTCGGGGGTCGCGGCGCAGGCGGGGCCGACGCGTACGCCGACCGGGCCGCTCGCTCGGGCGGCGGTCTGCCGCAGGACCCGCAGCGACCAGGCGGCGCCGTCGCCCAGATCCAGGATGCCCGTGGCCCCGGCGGCGGTGGCCGCGGCGGCGACGTGCGGGCTCGGATCGATCCCGGTCGCGCCGGTGACGACGACGACGGGCTCGCAGGGTAGGGACATGTTGCTCATCGGACTCCCGCTTCGTGGCAGTAGGGGCCGAACAGGCGCGGCCAGGCACGCGCCGCGCATCCGCACATGCACATGACTCGATCTAACGCTGCGTAGGAAGCTAGTGGCGATCGATTACGAAACCGTTAACCATTGTTGATCGATTTCGTGGATTTTTCCAGCTTCAGGCGGCGGCATGATGGCCCTTTTGGGACAGGTCATAGCACTGTGTCCGCGGTCTTCCATACCACCGCAAGCATGACCCACACGTGAGTAGTTACGTTCGGTCACATGTTTGAAGTCACGCTAAGTGGTTACGAATCGGTCTCGCGTTTAACTACCGGCTGGTAGCTGAGTTGCGGACGATCACCGGTCAAGTACAGGAAGTACACATGGGGTGGTCGCGGCCGCTACCGGGTCACCCGGCCCAAGGTGGCGCATCTCGGACGACACGGATTGGTTACAAACCCCTGACTCACGTCGGTCGAAGCACACGCGACACTCAATCTTCATCCGCCGCGAGCACCCCCACCAGGGGCGGCCGACCCACGGGCCGGCTCACACCCACCGGGGGTCGAATTCTGACGGAACTCTGAGGTTCCACAATCGACGTTCACCGTACATTGAGGACAATCTCGGCAGCTTCGATCTGCTGGCCACCTCGGCGACGTTGCCTCAGGGAACGAGGACGACCTTGCCGATGTTGCGGCGCTCGCTGATCCGGCGGTGCGCCGCCGCGGCCTCCGAGAACGGGTACACCCCGTCGATGCGCGGCCTCAGTGCCCCCGCACGCCACAAGTCGAGCAGGGCGGCCAGCTCCTCGCGCAGCAGGTCGGACCGGTCCCACAGGTGCCCGAGGTTGACGCCGCTGACCGTCCGGTTGTGCTCCATCATCCCGAACGGCGTCAGCAGCGGCACGCCGGCGAACTGACCGGCCAGCCGGCGCAGGCTGCGTCGCTCGCCCGCGCTGAGGTTGGCGAAACCGTACGCGATGAGCTGCCCGACCGGGCGCAGCAGCCCGAGGCCGCGCTTCCAGTCGCGCCCGCCCAAGGCGTCGAGGACCAGGTCGACGCCCTCGCCGCCGGTGAGCTCCCGCACCCGCGCCGCGTAGTCCTCGGTGCGGTAGTCGATCGGGTGGGTACAGCCCTCCTCGCGCAGCACGGCATGCTTGCCGGCGGACGCCGTGCCGAAGGTGACCACGTCCGGCACAGTGCGGCACAGCTGCAACACCGCGATGCCGACGCCCCCGGCGGCCATGTGTGCCAGCACCCGGAACCCCGGCCGGAGGTTCGCCACGCGAAACAGCATGTGGTACGCGGTGAGGTAGTTGACCGGTAGCGCGGCCCCCTCGGTGAAGCTGAGATCGTCGGGCATCGGCAGGACCCGCTCGACGGGCACGCAGACGGTGTCGGCGTGGCCGCCGAACCGCACCAGGGCGAGCACCCGCTGCCCCACCTCCAGGTCGTCGACCCCGGCGCCGAGGGTGTCGACGACGCCGGCCACCTCGTACCCCACGACGCACGGCGGCTTCGGCGCGTCCGGGTACAGACCCTGCCGGGCCATGACCTCCGCGAAGTTCAGCCCCGCGGCGCGTACCGCGATGCGCACCTCACCGGCCCCCGGCTGGGGGTCGGCGGTCTCGCGCACCGCGAGGACCTCGGGTCCACCTGCCTTGGTGATCCACACAGCGCGCATCGATGCTCCATTCCTCGGGCAGTCCCCACCCATCCTGCCGTCGAAGGCCGTCGATCGCAGTCCGCCACTCCGCCACTCGGCAACTCCGCCCGGATCCCCCTTTGCGGGCACCATCTCGCGGACCCGCAAGACATGGCAGCTTGCCCGGAGGGACCTCAGGCTTGCCCGGAGCGGAACGACGTCAGCGGGGCAGTGGCCGGGTCCGCCGGGCCCTGGACCTGGTGCTGCAGCAGCCATGCGGTGAGCCGGTCCGGCGGTTGCGGGCGGCTGATGTGGTAGCCCTGGACAAGGTCGCAGTCCCACAGCCGCAGGCGGTCGAGCACGGCCTCGTTCTCCACGCCCTCGGCGATCATGCGCATGTCGAGGTTGTGGGCGAGTTCCACCGTGCTCTTCACGATCGCCGCGCTGCGCGGGTCGGTGTCGCAGTGCGCCACGAACGCGCGGTCGAGCTTCAGGTCGTCGACGGGCAGGGCGTGCAGGTAGGCGAGGCTGGAGTAGCCGGTGCCGTAGTCGTCCACGGCCAGCCGGATGCCCATGGCGCGCAGGTCGGCCAGGACGTCGGTCGCGCGGGCGGCGTCGCGCATGAGGACCTCCTCGGTGACCTCCAGGTGCAGCGCGGCCGGCGGCACCCCGTAGCGGGCCAGCGCGTCGGCGACGTAGTCGGGCAGCGCGGGATCCTGCAGGTTGGAGGCGGACAGGTTCACCGCGACGGTGAGGTTGTGACCGTCGGCGCGCCAGGCGCGGCACTGCTCGAGGGCCATCTCGAGCACCTGCATGGTGAGTCGGCCCATCAGGCCGGCGTGCTCGGCGAGCGGCAGGAACCCGTCGGGGTAGACCAGGCCCCGGTGCGGATGGTTCCAGCGCACGAGGGCCTCGACGCCGGAGGTGACGCCGGTCGGGAGGTGGGTCTGCGGCTGGTAGTGCAGGATCAGCTCGCCGCGGTCCAGGCCGGTGCGCAGTTCCTCCAGCGTGGTCAGCCGTTGCCTGCCGGTGTCGTCGTCGGCGGTGCCGGTCGCCACGGTGACGCCGCTGTGGTCGTTCTTCGCGGCGTACATGGCGCTGTCGGCGTGGCGCAGCAGGGTGCTGCGGTCGTTGCCGTGATCGGGGAAGACGGCCACGCCGATGCTGGCGTCGACGTGCAGGGTGATCTGTTCCAGGTCGAACGGGTGGCGCAGCGCGGCGAGCAGGCCGGTCGCTATCTTGACGGCGCGGTCCGGGTCGGCGGTGGGCAGCAGCACCCCGAACTCGTCCCCGCCGAGGCGGGCCAGCACGCCGGTGGTGCCGACCGCGTCGGCGAGCCGCTCGGCGACCATCTGCAGCAGCCGGTCGCCGAGGTGGTGGCCGAAGCTGTCGTTGATCTCCTTGAAGCGGTCCAGGTCGACGATGGCCACGGCCATCCGGGCCTGCTGGTCGCGACCGTTCAGATCGCGGTCGAGGATCTCCAGGAACATCCTGCGGTTCGGGAGTTCGGTGAGGTCGTCGGTGCGCGCCTGCCGGCGGGCGTCGGCGAGGGCTTCCACCGCCCGCACGGTCAACAGCATGCGTACGATCGCCGCCGAGATCGCGGCGGCCGCGAGCAGGCTGCTCGTGCGTGGCAGCGTCGGGGAACGCCAGCTTCCGTAGAGCAGCAGCGCCAGCGACGCGCAGGCCAGCACCGCCGGCAGCGCCATGCCGACCAGCGCCCGGGCCGGACGCCGGTCCGAGACCCGCTGCGGGCCCTGCCAGGCCGCGGCGACGATGACGGCCAGGGCGACCGACCACAGCGCGTCGGTCCAGCCGCCCGGCACGTACGTCCCGCTCGTGGTCTCGAAGGCGTGGATGCCGTTGGCCGTGGTGTTGATCCCCATGCCGGCCAGCAGCAGCATCCACACCCGCTCGGTGCGCCAGCCGCTGAGCGCCCACGCCCCGAGCAGGACACCGGCGAGCACGATGTCCGCGATCGGATAGGCGAGGCTCACCACCAGCGACCATCCACGTTCGCCGGAGCCGCCCGCGAAGCCGGTCAGGAACATCACCGACACGAACGCCGACGCGCAGGCCGAGGCGATCAGCCCGTCCAGCCAGGTGGAGGCGCTGATGCGGGGCTGCCGTTCGCGCAGCAGACGCACCACCGCGGCGTAGGCGAACGGGTAGTACGCCAGCCACATCGCGTCGCCCAGTGAGGGGTACGGCGGCGGATTCAGGTTGACGAGGACCGCGATCCAGTAAACTGTTCCGCCGGCGTAGAAGCCGAGCCCGCCGGCCATCAGCAGCCAGGCCCCGCGGTCCTGGCGGGCCACCAGCGCCCGGAGCAGCACGAGCAGGGCGGCCAGCAGGTACACGGCGTCCTGCAGGGTGTCACCGGCCCAGGAGTGCCCGCTCATCCAGGCACGTGGGCCCGGCGCGATCGCCACGAACTGCGCGACCAGCAGCAGGATGCCCAGGCCGAAGGCGGCCCGCAGCCAGATCCGCCCGCGGGCCGGCATCATCGTCAACGACCTCACGTGAACATGATCGGTCGGGGGCGGCCAAGCCTGAACCTTTCGGCGGTGGCGAACCTGCCGATCTGCCCTATCGGGCGTCGCGGAACCCGTTTCGCCGGCGCGATGGCGGTCACAGCCGGTGAATGGCCCGGTCGAGGGCGACCCGGTTCCGGCCGCCGCGTTTCGCCTGGTAAAGCTGGGCGTCTGCGGCGGCGACCAGCTCCTCCGCCGGCTGGTCGGCCATGGGCACGGCGGCGGCGACCCCGATACTCACCGTCACGATGCCGGAGGGTGAGGCCGCGTGCGGCTCGGCCAGCGCCGTCACCGACTCCAGGACCCGCTCGGCGACGCGCCCGGCGGCCGCGCAGTCGCTGCCAGGTAGGACGATCGCGAACTCCTCGCCGCCGTAGCGGGCCACCACGTCGTTGGTGCGTACGGTCTCGTTGATGGCGGCGGCGACGCGGCGCAGGCAGGTGTCGCCGACGAGGTGCCCGTAGTGGTCGTTGTACCTCTTGAAGTGGTCGATGTCGACCATCGCGACCGCGAGCGGCTCGCCGCGCCGCCGGCCGCGCTGCCACTCGGCCTCCAGCAGGTCGGCCAGGTGGCGCCGGTTGGCGAGGCCGGTCAGCGCGTCGGTGACGCTGAGCCTCTGCAACTGCTCGTTCGCCGCCTCCAGCTCCGCGGTCCGCTCGGCGACCTTGCGCTCCAGGGAGGAGTAGAGCATGGCGTTGTCGAGCGACACCGCGAGCTGCCCGGCGATGAGCACCACCGCGTCGAGCCGTTCGGCGGTGAACATGTTGCGGCTGAGCCGGTTCTCCAGCAGCACCATCGCGCGCGGCACGCCCTGGCTCAGGATCGGCACGACGAGCAGCGAGCAGCGGTCGAGGGCGGCCACGTACGGGTCCCGGGCAAGGCGGTCGTCGCGGGTGGCGTCCTGGACGAGAAGCGGCTGGCGGGTCCGCTCGGCGTACCGGAAGGCGGTCAGCGGCAGCAGGCCGCGAACGCCGGCCTCCTGCACGGGTACGGCGTTGCCGGTGCCGTCGTCGAGAAGGACCCATCCGTCCGCGTCGCCGGCGTTCAGCAACAGGTGGACCTTGCTGGCCCCGGCGAGGTTGCGCAGCACCTCGACCACCTGGACCCGGAGCCGGTCGAGGGTGGTCTCGGAGCTCAGCGCCTGCGACGCGTTGAGCACCGCAAGCAGGTCGATGGACTCCAGCGAGATGCGGGTCGTGGTGGCCCGGTCGCCGTGCCGGACCAGGGGCTCGGCGGCGCCGGCAAGGAACGGGTAGGCGCGCTCCAGCTGCCGCACCTTCGCGTGGGCGCCCCACGACCGGAAGTGCCGCACTGCCTCGGCGAGCAGCGCCCGGCCGGTGTGCCGCATCCCGTTCTGCAGGTGGAACAGTCCCGCCCGCTCGGCGATGAACGCCTGGTGCCAGGGCCGCCGGCGGGCGCCCGACTCCTCCAGGGCCGCGTCGAACGCGACCGTGGCGCCGTGCGGCTCGCCCACCGCCCAGGCCCGTTCCGCGTCGACCAGCCGCAGCAGGTGGCCGAAGGTCGCCGGCGCGTCGCCGGCCCGCTGGGCCAGCCACTGGCGGCAGGCGTCGAGCTCGCCGAGCGCGGTCGCCGGCGCGTCCGGACCGGCGGCCCGGACCCGGTGCGCCAGCGCCAGCGCCCGAAGCAGGTAGGCCCGCGCCGTCGAGTACGAGGCCTGGATGAACGGCAGCAGCGGCATCGCCGCGGCCGAATGCCGGTCCAGGGCGTCCGCGTCGCCGAACAGAGCGGCGGCCTGAGCGCAGGTGATGTGGTGGTACGCCACCGCCATCGGATGCGCGTCGATCTCCGCCAGATAGGCGGGGTCGTCGAACGCCGCGACCTCGCCGGCGGGATCGACCGACTCGCTCCGCAGCGCCCGCAGCAGCCGGCGGAACGGCAGCGACACGGCGGCGGTCTGCTCGTTGCCGGTGCGCGCGGCGAAGGTGAGCCCGGCCTCGACCTCGACGGCGTAGCCGTCCAGGGTCGACGCGCAGTCCAGCATGGAGGGCGTGGAGGCGTGGTAGGTGAAGCAGGCGAAGAGCAGGTCACCGGCCCGTACCAGGCCTTCGTGGGCCTGCCGGGCCTGCTGGATGACGTCCTCGAGCGGCTCGAACCAGTGACCCGCGCTCACCGAGAACAGGAACCGGGCCTGTGAGGTCTCCGGCTCGTACCCGCGCCGCTCGCCGGCCTCGAGCACGCGCCGCACCGCGCCGTAGCCGGTCCGGTAGTCCTCGCGCCGGCCGGTCGTCACGATGCCGGCGTGGCCGAGCGGGCAGACCAGCGCGGCGTGCGGGCCGTGCTCGACCCAGATCCGGTGTGCCTCGGTGAGCAGCCAGCCGAGGACCAACTGGTCGCTGAAGAACGCCGGGGGCATCATCCGGTTGATGATCTTCGCGGCCGACACGACCAGCGGGTCGTTCGCCTCGGCGCGCCGGGCGTCGGCCTCCCGGTCGGCGCCGACCGCCCACCCGTAAAGCGCGTCGAGGCCCCGCTCGACCTGCGCGCCGAGGTCGTCGCGCGCCGGCACCCGCAGCCCGAGCCGCTGCAGCAGGTCCAGGCCCAGGGCGATCGCCTCACCGTTCATCCCGCGGCTGGTCAGGCCGCTGATCTGCACGCAGGCGGACGGGGTCAACGCCAGCGGGTCCGGCGCGCGGCGCTCGATCTCCCGGTAGACCTGGTCGGCGTCCGCGAGCCGGCCCAACGCGTACAGGGCGGCGTGCCATTCGGGCTGCACCTGTGCCAGCAGCGGATCGTCGGGGTCCACCCCGGCGTCGGTGAGCAGCCGGATCGCGGCCGCCAGGAACTGCTCGGTCGCCACGTAGTTGATCAGATGGGTCCGGGCCGCGGCCAGCCGGAACAACCCCACCACCCGGCGGCGTTCGGCCAGCTCGGGAACGCCGGCCGCGACCGGCAGGTACAGCTGGGCGGCGATCAGGCCGAACTCGGAGCGCTCGGCGAGCCGTCGGGCCAGCGCCAGCTGCAGCTCCGCGCGCCGGTCACTGCGCAACCGGGCGTACGCGGCCTGCTGCACCCGGTCGTGCCGGAACCGGACCGCGCCGTTGCCGGCGTGCCGGCCGGCGGGACGCTCCAGCACGAGCAGGCCGTCCTCCAGCGACGGCGCGAGCCACCGGGTGACCGTCTCGGCCGGTTCCGCGGACGCCGCGCACAGCAGGTCCTCCTCGACCTCGTTGCCCAGGCAGGCCATGATCTCCAGCAGGGACTGCGCCGGCGCGGGCAGCCGTGCCATCCGGGCCGCCAGCAGGTCGACCACGTCGCCCTCGCCGACGAAGCAGCGCAGCGCCTCCGCGTTCCAGCTCCAGCCCGCGTCCCCCGGGACCAGGACTCCGTCACGGCGCAGCGCGTTCACCAGTTCGACCGTGTCGTACGGGTTGCCGTCGGTACGCCGGGCCACCTCGGCGGCCAGCCGGACGGCCCTCGCCTCCGGCAGCCGCATCATCTCGGCCAGCAGCCCGGCGAGGTCGGCCGCCGGAAGGTTCCGCAGGTGCAGCCGGGGCGGGGCGCAGCCGAGCCGGTCCCAGCGCGACAGCATGGCGGACCACGGGTGCGCGGCGTCGATCTCGGCCTCACGGTACGCCCCGACGATCAGCAGCCCGTCGAGGTCCTCGTCGCGCAGCACGGCGTCGACGAACGCGACCGGGGCGGAGGTGGCCCACTGCAGGTCGTCGACGACCATGACCAGCGGCCGGGCCGGCGACACGACGGCACGCAGCAGATCGAGGGTGACCTGCACGAGCGAAGCCTCGGCGCTCACCGCGGCCTCGTCAAGCCCGGCCGCCGGCAGGTCCAGGAGAACGGCGAAGTCCGGGAGCACGGAGGCGAGCAGCCGAGCGTGGGGGCCCAGCGCCCGCGCGATCCGGGCGCGCAGCTCGGCGAGGCGGTCCTCCGGCTCGGCCAGCAGCAGCCGGCACAGGGCGCGCAGGGCCTCCGCTACGGCGTCGGAGGTCACGTCGCTGCGGTTCTGGTCGAACTTCCCGGTGACGAACCAGCCGCCGCTCGCGGTCACCACCGGGCGCAGCTCGTCGATCAGCGCGGTCTTGCCGACCCCCGGCGCCCCGGTGATGAGCATCGCGCGGCCGCGGCCTTCTACCGCGCCGGCGAACGCCGCCCGCAGCGCCTCGATCTCAGCGTCCCGCCCGACCAGCCGCGACGGCGGGGCCAGGCGCAGCGGGAAGTCTCGGGCGCCCAGCGTGATCGGGTCCGCGCCGCGGTCGCGCACCAGGGCCAGGTCGTAGGCCAGGCCGACGGCGCTCTGGTAGCGGCGGTCCGGCTCCTTCTCCAGCAGCCGCATGATGATGTCCGAGAGCGCGGCCGGCACCTCGGAGTTGAGCTCGATCGGCGCGGGCGGCGCCACGGCGAGGTGGTCGTGGATCAACTGCAGCGGCTCGCCGTCGCCGAACGGCGGGCGACCGGTGGCCAGCTCGTACAGCGTCGCGCCGAAGGAGTAGAGGTCGGTGCGCTGATCCACCGCTCCGCCGGTGCGGCCGGTCTGCTCCGGCGCGATGTAGGCCAGCGTGCCGGCGATCTGGCTCTGGTGGATGAAGCTCGGCCGCTCCTCGGCGAACGTCGTGGCCAGCTCGAAGTCGATCAGCGTCGGTGTGCCGTCGCCGGCCACAACGATGTTGGCCGGGCTGATGTCCTTGTGCACCACCCCGTGGTGGTGGACCGCCGCGATCGCCGTGGCCAGCCGGCACGCCAGGTCGAGCAGCGCTGGCGGGTCCATGGGCGGCGCGGCCTGCAACGACGTGCCGCCCAGATCCTCGAGCACGACGACGTCCGGTCCGGCGGCGACCGCGGCGAGCTGCGCGACCCCGACGACACCCGCCAGGCGTTCGAGGATGGCGGTCTCGTGCCGCCTACGCTGATCCGATCCGGGCCCCAGCGGCTCCTTCAGGACGATCCAGCCGGGGCCGTCCGGGCGGGGCCTGCGGCGTACGAGGGTCCGGTCGCTCTCGTAGACGAGCTCCGGCCGGCCGTGCGGGATCGGATCGACGTCGACCGCCGAGCCGGAGCCTTGACCGCGGATGGCCGTCATCGCTAGCCCTTTCACCAACTGCCGTACGAGCACCCGGCGCCGGCACGGGCACGGCACATCGCCGCTCTCCGCCCTCATGTCGGCAGGTTACCCAGGTTGTTGAGCACAACGGTCCCGACTCGATTACAGCCGGCCATGGTACCGCCTTGACGCAGCGTGGCGCGCCGGAACAGCGGAACCAGCCCGAGCCCGGCGACCCAGGCCTACGGTCGCCTGAGTCGACTCCCACCTCTGAATCCAGGTATATCGATGAACAACGTCAAATTGGCAGTCATCTACTACTCGTCCACCGGCACCGTACACGCGATGGCCGAGCGGCTGGCCGCCGCCGCCGAGAAACAAGGCGCCGAGGTACGCCTGCGGCACGTCACCGAGCTCGCGCCGGCCGAGGCGATCGCGACCAACCCCGCCTGGCAGGAGCACTCGCAGCGGACCAAGGACGAGCCCCGGGCCCGCGCGGAGGACGTCGTCTGGGCGGACGCGGTGCTCTTCGGCACGCCCACCCGGTACGGCAACCTCTCCAGCCAGCTCAAGCAGTTCCTCGACACGCTCGGTCCGCAATGGGCGCAGGGACAGCTGGCCGACAAGGTCTACGCGGGCTTCACCGCCTCGATGACCGCACACGGCGGCCAGGAGAGCACCCTGCTCGCGCTCTACAACACGATCTACCACTTCGGCGGCATCGTCGTCGCGCCCGGCTACACCGACCCGCTGAAGTACGTCGACGGCAACCCGTACGGCGTGTCGCACGTGACCGGCGGCGGCAACGACGCTCCCCTCGCCGAGCCGCAGTACGCCGCCCTCGATCATCTCGCCCAGCGCATCGTCACCCTCGCCGGCCGGCTGCGGGCCACGGCCTGACATACCCCAGGTCGGTATTGCCGGCCTTGATCACGTCTAAGGTGACAGCACGCTGTCGTCCGGCAGCCGGGCCCGATCGGGCCCGGCTGCCGGCGTCGCGTGTCGTTTGTCGTCGCCACTGGTCACACCGGGGTGCCGCCGCCCGATCGCGATACATTGCGAGGAGCTTCGGACGACCCGACAGGGGGCTGGGCATGGCTCGACGTGGTGGTCGCCGCCGATGACCCCTACCCAGCTGCGCGCCTACTCCGCCGTGGTGCGGATGGGCTCGGTCAAGCGGGCCGCCGCCCAGCTCGAGGTCTCCGAGTCCGCGGTCTCCCTACATATCGGACAATTGCGCAAGGAGCTCGGCGACCAGCTCTTCTCCCGTACGGCGGCGGGCCTCGCGTTCACCCCGGGCGGCCTGCGCCTGGCCAGCCGGGCCGCGGAGATGCTCGGCCTGCAGGACATCACCGTGCTCGAAGTCAGCGCGGCCGGGCGGGGACGGCGGCTGCTGCGGGTGGGCGCGTCGAGCCTGTTCGCCGAGCACGCCGCGCCGGGCCTGATCGAGCTGTTCGCGAGCCGCGCCGACGACCTCGACGTGGAGCTCAGCGTCCGCAACCCGGGGTCCTTCGAGACGCTGCTGCTCACCCGCGCGGTCGACATCGCGATCGGCCCGCTGCCGCCGGGTACGGAGACGGCCGTGGCGAGCCGTCCGGTGATGAACTACCGCCTCGTGATCGTCGCCGCGCCCGACCACCCGCTCGCCCGCCAGCGCCCCTCGCCGGGCCAGCTGCGCGAGCAGACCTGGCTGCTCGGCCCGTCCGCCGCAGCCGACCTGGGCGCGGTGCCCGCGCTGCTGCGCCACCTCGCGGTGCCCGAGGAGCGGCAGCAGATCTTCCAGAGTCACGCGGCGGCGATCGAGGAGGCCAAGCGCGGCAAGGGCGTCGCGCCGGCGCTCTCCTTCGCGGTCGCCCCCGAGACCCGCAAGGGCCACCTGGTACAGCTGGCCGGTTCGCACGCCGGCGTCGACGCGGTCTGGCACTCGCTGACCCTCGCCGAGCAGGGCACCCCGTCGGCCGCCGCCGAGCTGGCCCGCTTCGCGTCGACACCCCGCGCGATCCAGGCAATGATGCGCGGCACGGGCGTCAACGTCGGACACTTCAAGCCGTCCGTACACGTCACGCTATGGAGCTGACCCCCCGTTACCCCGCAGCACCGGCAAGCTCCGCCGAAGCACTCCCGAAAAGGGCCGTCTCCACGCCGCGCTATGCCTGTTGACTTCCGGTCGATATCGAGTGGGGCAAGGCGCCGCGGTGGGCGTCCGCACCGCGCACTTACCCACCGTGTTCATCGGCTACAGCGACGGCGACGGCGACGGCGACGGCGACGGCGACGGCGACGGCGACGAAGCCAAGGTCCACTACAGGTGGGGCGGTCGCCGGCTCCGGGAGTAAGCGTTCCCGGCGGCATCGGGCTGGAGTGGTCGCGGCTGCAGCAGAGGGTGTGGAGTTGGGGTCGCTCGGCGGGCCGTGCGCTACACGATCGCGACGTTGGCCCGCCCGGGCGGGCGAAATATGCGATTTCGTGCCCGGACCGGGTCCACATCGCGGAACGACCGCCCAACATCTGAGCCGCCGCCCAACATCTGAGCCGCCGCCCAACATCTGAGCCGCCGCCCAACATCTGAGCCGCCGCCCAACATCTGAGCCGCCGCCCAACATCTGAGCCGCCGCCCAACATCTGAGCCGCCGCCCAACATCCGAGCCGCCGCCCAACATCCGAGCCGCCGCCCAACATCCGAGCCGCCGCCCAACATCCGAGCCGCCGCCCAACATCCGAGCCGCCGCCCACGGTCGGAGAGCCACTCCCACCAGGTGCCAACCCGGGAGACCTGCTCGCGCGAAGAGAGGCCGAACCCGGACACGATCTCGGCGTGCTGTGCTGGCGGTAGCTGGAACAAAACCTATGAGGTATCCCTAATCTGGATCAAATACCTCGGAGGTCCGGCAGCTCCCGCGCGGCTGCGGCGAGATCCTGGAAGGTGGCGGCGGGCAGCAGCCGGTCGCAGAACGGCAAGGCCGCGGCCATCGCCGCCACCCGCGGGGCGAAGCCGGGCGCGCCCGCCCGAGGATTGAGCCACACGATCCGGTACGCGCGGCGGCGCAGCCGGATCATCGCGGCTGCGAGCCGCTCGGGCGGGTCGCTGTCCCAGCCGTCGGAGGCCACGATCACGATGGCGCCACGCAGCGCGTTGCCGTGGTGCGAGTCGAGCAGCGCGCCGATGTTCGCCGCGATCCGGGTGCCGCCGAACCGGTCCGTCACGGTGGCCGTGGCCCGGGCGATCGCCTCCTGCGCCGAGGCGTGCCGCAAGGCCGGGGTGAGCCGGGTCAGCGTGGTCGCGAAGGCGAACACCTCGGCGTCGGCGACCATCGCGAACGCCCGCATCAGATGCAGGTAGGCCGCCGCCTGCGCCCGCATCGACTCGCTGACGTCGCAGAGCAGCACCACCCGGCGAGGCCGGCGGACCGGGCGTTCCCGCACGATCGCGACGGGCTCCCACGCCGTGCGGCGGGCCCGGGCGATGGTGGGGCGCAGCGCAACCCGACGCCCGGCGGGGTGGACGGCGTGCCGCCGGGTGCGCCGGACCGGCCACCGGGTGAAAGCCGCCCGCAGCGCCTCGCCGAGCTGCCGGGTCTGCGCGGCATCGAGTTCCTCGAACGGCCGCGCGGCAAGCTCGGCCAGCGCACTCGGGCGCAGGTCGGGAAGGCGCGGCCCGGACTCCCCGGCCTCGTCCGCCGCGACGGCCGGCGGCAGCGTCGCCCACGGCAGACCACCAACGCCGGCCGGCTCGTGGGCGCCGCCCGGCACCGGGACGTGAACGTCATCGTCGCGCCCAGCCGCCGACGCGGCCGAGCGGGTCGGCGGCAGCGGCGGGGCGCCGCCGAACACGGCCGCGAAGACCCGGTCGAAGGCCGCCAGGTCGGCGAGCCGGCGGACCACGGCTATCCGGGCCGTCCAGTAGAGCGTGCTCCACGAGGTGGGCGGGCTGGCGTCGAGGGCACGCACCAGATCGCCGGTCTCGGTGAGGCCGGCCGACACTCCGGCGCGACGCAACCGGGCAGTGAACGCGGCAGCGAAGGCCGCCCGGTCGGCGCCGCGCAGCAGGACGGGGCCCGGGTCAGCGGCGGGCAACGAGCCAGGCGATCACGGCGCCGACCACGACCACCCCGGCCACTACCGGAACGAGCCTCTTGTAGAGGGAGCCACCCGCAAGGCTGAGCAGGTCGAGCAGTTCGGGCTCGGCGTCCGCCGTCGTCGGGCGCGGCATGAGTGCGGACAACGAGAGGTCGCCCGTGCCCGCCTTGGCGGAGACAGACCCGGTCAAGACAGGCGCCTGCGACGCGGTCACTGGCGAGCCGACGGCCGGCGAGGCCACCGCCGCAGGCTCACTCTCACACTCCCCGACCGGAGCCGGCAAGACCGCATTGACCGCATCGGCGGGAGCAACAGCATCGACTACGGCGGCGGGTGGGGCTTGCTCGGCGGCCAGTTTGGCCTCCAGATTGGCGACGAACTGGGCGAGCAACTTGCCCGACACTTCCTTGATCATGCCGCTGCCGAACTGGGCCAGCTTTCCGCTGATCTTCAGGTCGGTGTCGACGCTCACCGTCGTCCTGTCTCCCTCCGCGCGCAGCACGGCCGTGACCAGCGCGGCCGCGTTGCCCGCCGACCGGGCGTCGCGGCCCTTGGCGTCGATGACGCCGCGATAGTTGGTGTCGTCCTTCTCGGTGAACCGGGCGGTGCCGGCGAACTCGGAGATCACCGGGCCTACCTTGACCTTCACCTTGCCCTGGTAGACGTCGCCGTCCACGCCGGTGAGCCGGGCGCCGGGCATGCAGGGCGCGATGCCTTCGAGGTCGGTGAGCATCCGCCACGCGCGGTCGATCGGCGTGTTTACCGCGAATTCGTGAGTGATTTTCATAGCTTGCCCTGTTTCATGGCTACACCTCTGGGTGAAGAGCGGCGACGGCCTCGGCCACCGCGAGCCGGTCGTCGGGGGTCTTCGCGATCGTGCCGATGGTGCGTAGGACGTCGTCGGCGGCGAGGTCGGTGACGCCGAGCGCGGACAGGGCGGACACCCAGTCGATGGTCTCCGCGAGGCCGGGCGCCTTGTCCAGTTCCAGGCCGCGGACCCGGCCGATGAACTCAGTGGTGCTGCGGATCAGCGGCCCCGCGGCGCCCGGTACCGAGCGGCGGACGATCTCGGCGGCGCGTGCCGGCGCCGGGAAGTCGATCCAGTGGTAGAGGCAGCGGCGGCGCAACGCGTCGTGCAGGTCGCGGCTGCGGTTGGAGGTGAGCACCACGACCGGCGGGCGTGCGGCTGTGAAGGTCCCCAGTTCCGGCACCGTGACGGCGGCCTCGCCGAGGAACTCGAACAGCAGCGCCTCGAACTCGTCGTCGGCCCGGTCGATCTCGTCGATCAGGAGCACCGGCGGCGTGGGCCCGCGGTGCCGCACGGCCTGCAGGATCGGCCTCTCCTGGAGAAACTCGGCGGTAAACAGGTCGGCGTCGGCGAGCCGGTCGTGGCGGGCCTCGGCGAGCCGGATCGCCAGAAGCTGCCGCTGGTAGTTCCACTCGTAGAGCGCCTCGCCGGCGGTCAGGCCCTCGTAACACTGCAGTCGGATCAGCGGCGTGTCGAACGCCAGGGCGAGCGCCTTCGCCGCGGCGGTCTTGCCGACGCCGGGCTCGCCCTCCAGCAGCAGCGGCTTGCCCAGCCGCAGGGCGAGGAAGATCGCCATCGCGAGGCCGTCGTCGACCAGGTAGTCCACGGCGTCGAGCCTGCGGAGCACCTCCTGCGGGTCGTTCACCGGCTGTCGCCCGCCTGCAGGCGCCGGTAGTCGTCACGGGTGTCGACGTCGATCGGCGCCGGGCCCTCGACCGGCACCTCGGTCACCCGGTGGCGGCCGGAGTGCAGCAGCTTCCACACCGCCTTGTCGCCCTGCAGCCTCATCAGCTCCGCGAAGACTTCCCGGCGGAACAGGAAGGGGTGACCCAGGCCGTCGGCGTACCTGCAGACGCCCAACTCGGTCGGCACCGCCGCGACCCGCCAGACGTCGGTGGCACGCACCCCGGGCTGGTCGCCGAGCAGCAGCACGAACGCGTCCGCCGAGACGCGGGCGACGCCGGCGCGCACCGAGGAGCCGCAGCCCGAGGAGAACCGCGGGTTGTCGATCACGGTGCAGCCGGACAGGTCGACACGGTCGCGGATCTGCGCCGCCGAGCCGCCGAGCGCCACGATGAGTTGGTCGAAGCGGCACGCCCGCGCCATGTCGAGGGTGGCGTCGAGCAGGGTGCGGCCGCGGTACGGCAGCAGTTGCTTGGCCTCGCCCAGCCGCAGCGAGCCGCCGGCCGCGAGCACCAGCCCGGTCAGCATCGGTCAAGCCGCCGTGAAGCTCTGCAGGCAGCCGGGGCCGCAGAACCAGTGGTCCTGCCCGTCGACGAGGGCGTGCGGGGTCTGCGGCCCGACGACGACGGTCATGCCGCAGACCGGGTCGATCGCCTGCCGGGGCGCGGCCGGGACGGCGGCCCGCGGCGCGAGCCCGTCGACCCGGATGGCGCGGACGATCTCCGCGAGCACGGACAGGGCGATCTCCTCGGGCGTACGCGCTCCGATGTCGATGCCCGGGTGGATGCGGACCAGGTCCCGTTCGGCGGTGGTCAGCTCCATGCCGTCGAGCACGACCGTGCCGCGCCGGTGGCTGGCGACCAGCGCGATCAGCCCGGCGCCGGCATCCAGCGCCGAGCGGATCACCGCCTCCTCGTCGCGGCCGAGACCGGCCACCACCACGGCTACCGCGCCCGCGTAGTCGCCGCCGGCGGCGACCTCGAAGCCGAGGAAGCCGGCCAGCCGGGCCGCCGCCGAGCCGATCGGCGTCGTGCCGGCGACGCCGATCAGCGGCTTGGGCAGCACGGGGCGCAGGAAGATCTCCAACGCCCCGCCGGAGAGGCAGGGGTTGACCACGACGAGCGCGCCGGGGCTCTCCGGGAACGCGGCCGTGCCGTCCGGCAGCACCCGCAGCAGCACGGTGTTGCCGTCGCGCAGGCTGTCCAGGGCGGCGGCCCGCACCGAGCTTTCCGCGCACACCCCGCCGACGAAGCCCTCGATCGACCCGTCGGCGAGGATGACCGCGTCGTCGCCCGCCCGCGCCGAGGTGGGCTCCTGCGCGCGGACCACGGTCGCGTGCACGAACGGCCGGCGGGAGTCGGTCAGCTCCCGGGCCCGCTCGGCGATGCTGGTCGTCACCGTGGTCTTCTCAGATCGGCGGCGTCGCGTGGCCGCGCATGGCGTCCCACACCCGCGAGGGCGTGAGCGGCATGTCGGCGTGGCGTACACCGTACGGCTTGAGCGCGTCCACGACCGCGTTGACGATGGCCGGCGGCGAGCCGACGGTGGCGGACTCGCCGACGCCCTTCGCTCCGATCGGGTGGTGCGGCGACGGGGTGACCGTGTAGCCGGTCTCCCAGTCGGGCACCTCCAGCGAGGTCGGGATCAGGTAGTCCATCAGGGACGCGCCGAGGCAGTTGCCGTCCTCGTCGAAGGCGATCATCTCCATCAGGGCCATCCCGACGCCGTCGGTCAGCCCGCCGTGCACCTGGCCCTCGATGATCATCGGGTTGATCCTGGTGCCGCAGTCGTCGACGGCGATGAACCGGCGCACCTTGACCTGCGCGGTGCCCGGGTCGATGTCGACGACGCAGATGTACGCGCCGTGCGGATAGGTCAGGTTCGACGGGTTGTAGCAGATCTGGGCCTCCAGGCCGCCCTCCACCCCGTCCGGCAGGTCGCCCGCGCCGTGCGCCCGCATCGCGACGTCCTGGATCGTCACCGACTTGCCGGGGTCGCCCTTGACCTGGAACGAGCCCTTGACCCACTCCAGGTCGGCGATCGACACCTCGAGCATCGCCGAGGCGATCAGCTGCGCCTTGTCGCGCACCTTCCGGGCGACCAGGGCGGCCGCGGCGCCGGAGACAGGCGTGGACCGGCTGCCGTACGTCCCGAGACCGAACGGCGTGTTGCTGGTGTCGCCGTGCACCACCTCGATGTCGGCCGGCGGAATGCCTATCTCCTCGGCCACAATCTGCGCGAACGTGGTCTCGTGTCCCTGGCCCTGGGTCTGCACCGAGAGCCGGACGACGGCCTTGCCGGTCGGGTGGACCCGCAGTTCGCAGCCGTCGGCCATGCCGAGGCCGAGGATGTCCATGTCCTTGCGCGGCCCGGCGCCGACGGCCTCGGTGAAGAACGAGATGCCGATGCCCATCAGCTCGCCGCGGGCCCGCTTCTCCTGCTGCTCCTTGCGCAGCTGGGGGTAGCCGGCCATGTCCATGGCCAGCCGCATGGTCGGTTCGTAGTTGCCCGAGTCGTAGACCCATCCGGTCTTCGTCGTGTACGGGAACTGGTCGGGCTGGATGAAGTTCTTCAGGCGCAGCTCGGCCGGGTCCATCCCGAGTTCGTCGGCGAGGCAGTCGACGATCCGCTCGACCAGGTAGACCGCCTCGGTGATGCGGAACGAGCACGCGTACGCGACCCCGCCCGGCGCCTTGTTGGTGTAGACCGCGGTCATCTTGCAGTAGGCGGCCTCGATGTCGTAGCTGCCGGTGAACACGCCGAAGAAGCCCGCCGGGTACTTGACGGGCGCGGCCGTACCGTTGAAGGCGCCGTGGTCGGCGAGCACGTTCGTCCGGATCGCCAGGATCTTGCCGTCGCGGGTCGCGGCGATCTCACCGCGCATGATGTAGTCGCGGGCGAAGCCGGTGCTGATCAGGTTCTCCGAGCGGTCCTCCATCCACTTCACCGGCTTGCCGGTCACGATGGAGCCGACGATCGCGCAGACGTAACCCGGATAGATCGGCACCTTGTTGCCGAAGCCGCCGCCCAGGTCCGGCGAGATCACCTGGATCTTGTGCTCGGGGATGCCGGCCACGATGGCGTAGAGCGTGCGATGGGCGTGCGGCGCCTGGGAGGTCGACCAGAGCCGCAGCTTGCCGTCGACCGCGTCGAAGTCGGCGACCGCGCCGCAGGTCTCCATCGGCGCGGGATGCACCCGGGGATAGACGATGTCCTGCCGCACGACCACGTCGGCGGCGGCGAACACCGCCTCGGTGGCCGCCTCGTCGCCGGTCTCCCAGTCGAAGCAGTGGTTGTCCGTCTTGCCCTGCAGGTCGTCGCGGATCACCGGCGCGCCCGGCTCGAGGGCGCGGCGGGCGTCGACGACCGGGTCGAGCACGTCGTACTCCACGTCGATGAGCTCGAGGGCGTCGCGGGCCGCGTACCGGTTCTCGGCGACGACGAACGCCACCTCCTGGCCCTGGAAGCGCACCTTGTCGGTGGCCAGCACCGCCTGCACGTCGTTGGAGAGCGTGGGCATCCAGGCCAGGCCCAGGGTGGCGAGCGTCGCGCCGGTCACCACGGCCTTGACCCCGGGCGACGCCTCGGCGGCCGTCGTGTCGACGCTCACGATCCGGGCGTGCGCGAACGGCGAGCGCAGGATCGCGAGGTGCAGCATGCCGGGCAGTTGCACGTCGTCGGTGTACAGCCCGCGGCCGCGGACGAACCGCGGGTCCTCCTTGCGCAGCATGCGTCCGTGACCGACCGGCTTCTGGTCGTTGTCCTCGAACGCCGTGAACTTCGGCTCCCGGACGGCGGTCACGGGGTCACCGCCTGCGCCGCTTCGTGCACGGCCGCCCAGCGGATGGAACGGACGATGGTCGCATAACCCGTGCACCGGCAGATCTGCCCCGAGATGGCCTCGCGGATCTCCGCGTCGGTCGGGTCGGGGTTGGCGTCGAGCAGGGCCCGGGCGGTCATCATCATCCCCGGCGTGCAGAAGCCGCACTGCAGCCCGTGGCACTGGATGAAGCCCTGCTGGACCGGGTCGAGCTCGCCGCCCGCCGCCAGGTCCTCGACCGTACGCACCTGGTGGCCGCCGGCCATTGCGGCGAGCACCGTGCAGGACTTCACCGGCTCGCCGTCCATCCACACCACACAGGTGCCGCAGTTGCTGGTGTCGCATCCCCAGTGGGTGCCGGTGAGGCCGAGGACGTCGCGCAGGAAGTGCACGAGCAGCAACCGCCCCTCGATCTCCCGGGTGACCTCGACGTCGTTGACGGTCATCGTGACCTGCATCGGCTAGCTCCTCGCCCGCTCGACTGCCCTGCGTAGGGTTCTCGTGGTCAGCTCGGCGGCGAGATGCCGCTTGTAGTCGGCGCTCCCCCGCTGGTCGGTGACCGGCTCGCAGCTGCGCGCCGCGATCGCGCCGGCCTCCACGTAGAGGCTGTCGGCGGGCTCGCGGCCGCGCAGGGCCGCCGAGATCGCCGGAATGCCCGTGGTGTTGGGCCCGACCGCGGCCAGGCCCACCCGGGCGTCGCTGATCACGCCGCCGGCCAGCCAGACCGCGGCGCCCGCGGACACCACCGCCCAGTCTCCGGCGCGGCGCTCCACCTTCTCGTACGCGCTGCCGCCGCCGGGCCGCCGCGGCAGCCGGATCTCGGTGAGGATCTCGCCGTCGCCGACCGCGGTCTCGTACGGCCCCACGTGGAACTGCTCCATCGACACCACCCGCTCGGCGCCGCCCGGGCCGCGGATCACGCAGCTCGCGTCCAGCGTCGTGCAGACGGCGGAGAGGTCCTCGGACGGGTCGGCCTGGCAGAGCGAGCCGCCCAGGGTGCCGCGGTTGCGCACGACCGGATCGGCGATGACCCGCTCGGCGTCCCGGAAGATCGGGAACGCGACGGCCAGCTCGTCGGACTCGAGCAGCTCCCGGTGGCGGGTCAGCGCGCCGATCCGCACCTCGTCGGGGCCGGTGCGGATGTAGCCCAGCTCGCCGTGGAGATCGTTGATGTCGATCAGGTACTCGAAGTTGGCCAGCCGCAGCTTCATCATCGGCAGCAGGCTGTGCCCGCCCGCAACGAGCCTCGCCGAGCTGCCGAGACGCTCCAGCAACCCGATCGCATGATCCACAGTGGTGGCACGTTCGTACTCGAATGGCGCTGGCACCTGCACGCTGAACCTCCCGCGATTGCGGAGAAATCTTGCGCGACCGCCGATCATTGTCAACGGCGACCTAAGAGATGTCTTAACTCACGATTGACGGGCGCTGCAAGATCGCGGATCATGCGGACATGCAGGACATCGTGGACGGATTGGCCGCCTGGCGCGCCTCCGGGATCCCGTTCGCCCTCGCGACCGTCGTGCGAACCTGGCAGTCGGCGCCGCGGCAGCCCGGCGCGGCGATGGCGGTCAACGAGCTCGGCGAGGTCCTCGGCAGCGTCTCCGGCGGCTGCGTCGAGGGTGCCGTCTACGCCGCCGCCGAAGAGGTCCGCAAGACCGGAAAAGCACAGACCCAGACGTACGGCGTGAGCGACGACGAAGCCTTCGAAACGGGGCTGACCTGCGGCGGCATCATCGAACTGCTGATCCAACCCGAGAGCGCCCTGACCGAACTCGACGATGTGATCGACGCGATCCGGGCCGGCCGCCCGGTGGCCACCGCCGCGGTGCCGGGCGGGCAGCTGGTGATCTGGCCGGACCGGGTCGCCGGCACGCTCGGCGACCCCGGGCTCGACTACGCGGCCGCCCAGCAGGCGGCCGGGCAGCTCGCGCTCGGCACGACCGGCACGGTCCACGTCGGCGAGCACGGCGAACAGCGCCTCGACCAGGTCGCCGTCTTCATCCAGTCGTACGTGCCGCCGCCGCGCATGATCGTCTTCGGCGCGATCGACTTCGCCAGCGCGGTCGCGCGCATCGGCCGGTTCCTCGGCTACCGGGTGACCGTCTGCGACGCCCGGCCGGTCTTCGCCACCCGCAAGCGCTTCCCCGACGCCGACGAGCTGGTCGTCCGGTGGCCGCACCAGTACCTCGAATCCACCGAGGTCGACGACCGTACCGTGCTCTGCGTGCTGACCCACGACCCGAAGTTCGACATTCCCCTGCTCGAGGTCGCGCTGCGCACCCCGGCCCGCTACATCGGCGTGATGGGCAGTCGCCGCACGCACGCCGACCGGCTCCGGCGGCTGCGCGAGGCCGGCATCGACGAGCAGGCCCTGCTCCGGCTCGCCGCCCCGATCGGGCTCGACCTCGGCGCCCGCACGCCCGAGGAGACCGCGGTGGCGATCGCCGCTGAAATCATCGCCCGCGCGTGGGGCGGCACCGGCCGCCCGCTGGCCGAGCTCGAAGCCCCGATCCACCGCGCACCTTAACGACGGCCGCTATCTTGGCCAGGCGACAAGATTCCGCGGGCGGAGAACGGCGGCACGATGAGCGGTGGCACGGCGGCGGCGGTCGGCGGCGGGGTGGCCTGCGTCCTGCTGGTGGCGTCGGTCGCCTGGGCAGTGGTCGCCTATCGCCGGCTGGTGCGCCTGCGCGAGGTGGCCGAGACGTCCTGGGCCCGGATCGACGTGCAGCTCAAGTGGCGTCACGACCTGATACCCACCCTGGTCGAGACCGTCGGCGGACACGCGCGCCGCGAGCGGGGCGCGCTCGACGCGGTCGTGGCGGCACGCGGCGTCGCGATGTCGGCCGCGAGCGGCGCCGGTCTCGCCGACCGGGCCTGCGCCGAGAACGAGCTGACCCGCACGCTCGGCCGTCTGCTCGCGGTGGCGCAGACCTACCCCGGCCTCAAGGCCGACCAGAACTTCGCCGCCCTGCGGGCCGGGCTGGCCACGACCGAAAACAAGATCGCGTACGCGTGGCAGCTCTACAACAGCTCGGTGAAGTCGCTCAACATCGCCGTACGGACGCTGCCCACCAACCTGATCGCGGGCGCCGCAGGCGTCCGGTCACGAGACTTCTTCGGGGCTGCCGGCGGCGAGCACGGCCCGGTCCAGGTTCGCTCCTGAGCCATGGCCCGCGGCGTCTCGTCCATGCCGAGCCGGACCGGCGGGCGTCATCCGGCGGGCGCCGCCTCGTCCATCGCGGCCAGGGAGCCGAGCAGGGCCAGCGAGCGGGCGCTGTCGGAGCCCGGCTCGGCATGGAAGATCACCAGGAGCTGGCCGCCCGAGTCGCCGACGGCCAGCTTCTCCATGCGCAACTCGAGCATGCCGACCTGCGGGTGGCGGATCCGCATCGGGGCGCCGGCCAGCGGCTTGACGTCGTGGCGACCCCAGAGCCGCCGGAACGGCTCGCTTGCCAGCGACAGCTCGCCGACCAGCCGGGCCGCCCACGGATCGTCAACGGCCGCGCCGAGCGAGGAGCGGAACGCCGCGACCATGCCGCCGATCGCGTGCTCCCAGTCGGGCATCCGGTCGCGCTCGTCGTCGTCCAGGAAGACCGACCGCAGCCTGTTCTCCCCCGGCCGGACGCTCGGCGACAGCGCGGTCGCCAGCCGGTTCGCGGCGAGCACGTCGAACGTCCGGCTCTCCACGAACGCCGGCAGCGTGAGCGCGTCGAGCAACTGCCGGACGCCGGCCGGAGCGACCTCGCGCCGGTGCCGCCACGGCGCTGAGCCTCCCGGCCGGCCGCCCGGGAGGCTCAGCAGGTACTGCGTCGCGGTCGCGTCGAGCCCGAACACCCGGGCCAGCGCGTCGAGCACCGGCGGCGACGGGTTACGGTCGCGGCCCTGCTCAAGCCGCAGGTAGTAGTCGGCGCTGATGCCGGCGAGGGTGGCCACCTCCTCGCGGCGCAGGCCCGGCGTGCGCCGGACGCCCGTGACGCGCAGGCCCACGTCGGCCGGGTCGACGAGCTCGCGGCGCGCACGCAGATATTCGCCGAGCGCGTTGGGCCTGGTCACCTCCGAATGGTAACGGCGGCCGGGGCCGGGCATCCTGGCCCCGCCACTCCCAGGGTGAGCGGGGCCCTCGCTGCCCGGGCCGGCCCGGGAGACCGTGGAGGGCGCTCTCGGCGCGAGGCCGCGAGCGGAAGGGAAATCATGGCCTCCCACGACCTGCCCGGCGGCGTCTACCGCGTCGGCGACCTCGAGCTCCCCCGGGTCGGCTACGGCGCCATGCGGCTCGCCGGGCCGGGCGTCTTCGGGCCGCCGACGGACCGGCGTGCCGCGATCGCAGTCCTGCGCACCGCGGTCGAGCTGGGGATCCGGCAAATCGACACGGCCGACTTCTACGGGCCGCACGTCACCAACCAACTCATCCGCGAGGCGCTCGCGCCGTACCCGGACGACCTGCGGATCGTCACCAAGGTCGGCGCCGTCCGCGACGAGACGGGCGGCTGGATCCCGGCGCAGACCCCGGCCGACCTGCGCGCCCAGGTCCACGACAACCTGCGCAACCTCGGCGTCGACGCGCTCGACGTGGTGAACCTGCGCGTCGGCGGCGGCGCCGACGGCCATTCGGCCGTGCCCGGCTCGATCGCGGACCGGTTCGAGGTGCTCGCGCGGCTGCGGCAGCAGGGTCTGATCCGGCGTCTGGGGCTCAGCACGGTCGACGCCGACCAGCTCGCCGAGGCGCGGTCGATCGCTCCGGTGGTGTGCGTGCAGAACTTCTACAACATCGCCGGCCGCGGGGACGACAAGATGGTCGATCTGGCCGCCGCCGAGGGCATCGCCTACGTGCCGTACTTCCCTCTCGGCGGCTTCGTCCCGCTGCGGTCGGGCGCCCTGGACGGCGTCGCCCGGCGGCTCGGCTCGACCCCGGCCGCCGTCGCGCTCGCCTGGCTGCTGCGCCGTTCACCGAACATGCTGCTGATACCCGGCACGTCCACGGTGGCCCACCTGCGCGAGAACGTCTCCGGCGCGGGCCTCGATCTCCCGAGCGAGGCGATCGCCGAACTCGACGCCATCGGCGCCTGAGATCCGCGGGCCGGCCCGCGCCGTGGGAGCCTCGGGCCGGCGCCGGGCCCGAGGCTCCCACCCGCTACGCGTTCACGCTGACGGCCAGGGTGGCCACGTAGCCGGCGGAGACCGAGCCGGTGACGGTCGCCATCTCCCGGGCCGCCAGGTCGTCGCCGAAGACGTTGTCCGTGGCGAGCGTGATGCCGCTCATGTTGGTGACGCTCTGCTGGTAGCCGGTGGCGTTCGCGTAGACCGTGTCGGCCACGGCCTCGGGCAGCGCGATCTGCGAGGTCTTGCGGATCGGCCCGGCGCCGCTGGTGGCGCTCGCCAGCGACGAGTAGACCTCGAAGTGGATGTGCGGCCACCGTCCCGAGTAGCAGGCCGGGAAGATGCTGGTGAAGGTCACCGTGCCGGTCGCGTCGGCAACCTGGATGCCGCGCAGGTAGTTCTCGTTCGTGACGCCGGACGAATAGAGCGAGTACCGCCCGGCACGGTCGCAGTGCCATGCGTAGACCGCCGCGCCGGCCAGCGGCGTGCAGGACAGGTTCTGCACGATGAGGGAACACCTCAGCGGCACGCCGGCGGCCACGGTGGTCGAGGATCCGAACGAGGAGCGGATGTCGCTGCGGACGATGCCGCTCAGGGTGCGTACGTCGGGCCCGTTCGAGCCGTCCGCCGGGTAGGGCCCGGCGGTCTCCGACTCGACCTCGGCGGCGCACGCCGCCGAGGCGGCCTGGGGAGCGCCGCCGAGCAGGACTCCCCCGGCCAGCGCCAGCGCGCCGGCGCCGCCGAACGCGGTGAGCATCCGCCGGCGGGACATGGCGCCGAGGTCGAACGACAGCCCCTTGTCGTGCACCTCGCGCACGTAGGCGGCGTTGTCGTGCTCCGGTTGTGATCCCATCTGCCTTCCTCCTGATTCGAAACGACCCGAAAGGAACTCGAATGTGGAAGGCAGCAAACCATTGAAGTCTATGAATGGCCTATGATTCCCCGGGACATTGTCGGTTATCAATTTTGTCAATAATCTCCGATGGGTGGCCCCGCACCTGGCGGTCGGCGCACTCACCCACCCGCGAGCACAATGACGATCCCGGCCGCGGCGGCCGACAGCAACGTCAGCACGACACCTCGGCGCAGCGGCAGGAGCAGGAGCGCGGCGCCGGCCAGGACCGCGTACTGCCAGGGCCGGGTCAGCGCTGCGGCGAGCGGCGCGGCGGAGCCGAGGATCGCCCCGATCGAGGCCGGTCCGGCGCCGTCGAGGAAGGCGCGCACCGGCCGGCTGCCGCGCAGCCGGTCGAAGCGGTGCGCGCCCAGCAGGACGAACGCGAACGACGGCGTGAACGCGACCGCCGACGCGAGCAGGCCGCCGCCGATGCCGCCGGCCGCGTAGCCGACGACCGCGACCGTCTGCACGACCGGGCCCGGGGTGATCTGGCCGAGAGCGACCGCGTTGAGGAACTGGGCGGCGTTCATCCAGTGGTAGTGGTCGACGGCGTCGGCCCGCATGAGCGGGATGATGACGAACCCGCCGCCGTAGGACAGAGCGCCGACCTTGAACGCGACCCACGCGACGGACAACAACGCCGTGCCGCCCGCGCCGCCCGCCAGCAGGGCCGGCAGGCCCGTCACCGGGCGGCGTGGTCGGGGGACCGGCACGCGCTGGACCACGACCTCGATCAGGCCGCACGCGATCAGGACCAGCACGAGCCACGGGCCGAGGACCGCGGCCGCGGCGGTGCCGGCGAGCAGGTAGAGCGTCCAACGCAGGCGGCTGCTGTGCTGCGGCGCGCGGCGCCAGGAGGCCGGGATCAGGCCGGCGCCGGCCTGCACGGCCACCGCGGCGACGGCGGCGCCCGCGCCCGCCCCGGCGGCCGTGACCCAGACCGGCGGGTCGCCGCCCAACACCAGCGTCGCCAGCACCAGGATGAGCACGAGGCCGGGGAGGATGAAGGCAGCGCCGCCGACCAGCGCGCCCGCCCGGCCGCGGACCCGCCAGGCGCAGAAGATGGCCAGCTGGGTGGAGGCCGGGCCGGGCAGCAGGTTGCAGGCGGCGATCGCGTCCTCGAACTCGCGCTCGTCGAGCCACCCGCGGTCCCGCACGCACAGCTTGCGGAGCAGGGCGATGTGCGCGGGCGGGCCGCCGAACCCGAGGCAGCCGATGCGACCCCACTCGGCCAGCACGGTGGCCAGGCCCACCTGCGACGGTGCGGCGTCCACCTATGCCCCGGCCGGCTGGAACAGCTCGATCGGGTTGCCGGCGGGGTCCTCCAGCAGGATCTGCCGGCCGCCGGGGCCGCGGATGACGTCGTTGCGGAAGGTCACGCCCGCCGCGCGGAGGCGGTCCACCTCGGCGTCGATGTCGTCGACGATGAGGTGGATCCGGTTCCAGCCGCCGGGCTCGGGCGTGCGGCCGTCGGGCATCGCCCGGCCCGCCGAGCTGCGCGGCCCGGCCAGCAGCAGCCGCAGCCGGCCCAGGACGACGTCGGCGAACGCCGGCATCGCCGCGGTGTTGAGGGTGAAGCCGAGGTGTTCGGTGTAGAAGTCGACGGCGGCCTGCACGTCGTCGACCATGTAACGGACGTTGACGACGTCGTCGGACAGAATGCTCATGAGTCCTCCACAATCGGTGCGCTTGCGATGCGGTGCACGAGGAAACGAATGCGGTCGGCCAACTCGGCCGCGGTGCGCCGGAACGCCGGGTAGCCCTCCGGCGCCTTGGCGGGGTCGGGCAGGCTCCAGTGGATCGGCTGGGAGACGCCGGGAAACTCGGGGCAGACCTCCCGCACCCGGTCGCACAGGGTGATCACGTGGTCCATCCGCTTCCCGGCGAACTCGTCGAGATGCTTGGGGCGGGCCCCGGTCAGGTCGATGCCGAGCTCGGCCATCGCCGCGACCGCGTCGGGGTGCACCGGCTTGGGGTGGCTGCCCGCGCTCCACACCCGCACGGCCGGGCCGGCCGCCTGCCGCAGCAGCGCCTCGGCCATCTGGGACCGGGAGCTGTTGCCCGTGCACAGGAACAGGACCCGGACCGGCTCGCCGCGGATCGCGGGCGTCGCGGGCGCCCGCAGCAGCAGCGCCGGGTGCAGCGCCCCGCCGGCGCCGGCCAGCAGCTGGGCACACCGGGCGAGGTCGAGGCTGTAGTAGGTGTCGCGGCCGTCCGCGGCGCTGCGCCGGGCGGTGACCAGCCGCGCGTCGCGCAGCCGCCGCAGGTGGTAGGAGACGAGGTTCTGCGCGTGGCCGACGAGCGCGGTCAGCTCGTGCACCTGCCGGTCGCCGTGCGCCAGCTCGCCCAGCAACCGCCAGCGCAGCGGGTGCCCGGCCAAGGCCAGGAACACCGGCGGCGCGGCCTCGTCGGGTCCGGGGCGGCCTCCCACGGCCGGAGATTACATCAAACTGGTTTGATTCAAAACACCGGCATATCCAGTTGACAGTTCCGCGAAGTATTCTGCCGATGAGCTCCGAGCGGCGTACCTGTCCGGTTCGCCGTCCGCGCCCGGAGCCGAGGAGGGCGAGCGGATGGGCACCGAGGACAAGCGACGGCAGTTCGACGACATCGTCGCTCATCTGACCGCCGAGGACCCGTCACTGGGCCGTGCCCCGCGCCGGCGGTGGTCGCGGCCGGCACTGATCACCGTGATGGTGTTCGGCGCGGTTGTGTGGGGCCTGCTGTCGGTCTCGATGGTGGCCTGGGGCGCGCGGGGCGTGGCGCTGACCTGCGGATGCGTCGCGCTGGTCGGCATCCTCGCCGTGCTCGACGCCCGCCGGGGCCCGCGCGGCTGACGCCGCCCACACCGAGATCAGCCGGTCTCGCGCGGATGCCCTGTGCCCGCGTGCGTCATCCACGCCGTGCGCCGCTCGCCTGACAGAGAAGCGGCACATCCCGCGCACCAGGACTCCGACCTGCCCGTACCGGGCGCGCCGGCCTCGCCGGTCGGCCAGGTCGGCCATGCCCGAGCGGCTGAACTGCGAAAACGTCCGGCCCGCCGGCGTAGCCGGTAGGTCCCGGGGTGGGCGGCCGGGTGCGCCGATCGTCGGCTGTCCGGGCGTTTGCGGGCGCCCACTCCCCGTGGTGACCTACGTGATCGAGAAAGCGACCCAGGAATGTGCGGTGGAGGAAAACCCCATGACGTCCAGCCCGGCCCCCGCGGCACGTAACCGATACATCGACACGCTTCGCGCGGCCGCGATCGTCCGAGTCGTCATCTACCACGCGTTCGGGTGGGCGTGGCTGACCATCCTGCTGCCCGCGATGGGCGTGATGTTCGCGGTCGCCGGGTCGCTGATGGCGGCCTCGATCGAGGCACACGGGGTGCGGCGGGCGGTGACCTCGCGCGTACGCCGCCTGTTGCCGGCCCTGTGGGTGTTCGGGGCGGTCGCCGTGCCGATCATGCTCTGGCACGGCTGGCCGGCGGACGACCCGGACCACCCGTACAGCGCGTGGAAGCTCGTCTTCTGGATCGTGCCGATCTCCGACCCGCCGGGCAGCCACTGGGGCACGCCACTGTGGGAGGTGCTCTGGTACGTGCGGGCGTACCTGTTGTTCGTCTTCGCCTCCCCGGTGCTGTACTTCCTCTACCGCCGCCTGTCCTGGCTGGTCGTCGCGGCGCCGCTCGCGGGGCTCCTCGCGCTGGTCCTGACCGGTTTCCGCCTGCCCGACCCGATGGACGGCATGATGTGGGACTTCGTCACCTACTGCGCCTGCTGGGTGGCCGGCTTCGCGCACCGCGACGGCAGGCTGGCCCGCCTGCCCCGCGGCGTGCACGCCACGGCGGTGATCGCGCTCGCCGGCGCGGGCGGTTACTGGCTCTGCACGCACCCCACCGCCGACGGCTTCGACATCAACGAGGTCCCGATCGCCCGCACCCTGTGGTCGCTGGCGTTCGTCCTGCTGGTGCTCCGCTTCCGCCCGGCGATGACGACGGTCGAGCAGACGCCGTGGCTCTCGTCGACGGTCACGTTCATCAACGCCCGCGCCGTGACCATCTACCTCTGGCACTATCCCGTGATCACCGTCGGGGCCGCGCTCCTCGTGCGGCTCGCGGTCCCGTGGGACACCCCCGAGTACGTCTTCTTCATGATGGCCGTCACCACCGCCTTCATCGTGGTGGCCGTCCTGCTCTTCGGCTGGGTCGAAGACGTCTCGGCCCGCCGCCGCCCCGCGCTGTGGCCGGTCCGGTCCCGCTCCCGACCGGCCCGGGCGCCGGACCTCGTGCCGCAGGCCCCTGCCGAAGCCTGGCAGACGTAGCGGCATCCCGAGACCCTCGCCGGGGCCCGGCACGGCTGGCGGCCGCGCCGGCGCCCCTGCGCCGACACGGAGTCAGGCGGCCAGGCGGATCGCGGTCCAGGACACCGGGGGCAGCGTCGCGCGCAGGACGCCGCCGTCGACCGCGACGGACTCGGCCGGACGGGGGACGACGCGGTCCGGCTGGTCGGCGGTGTTCGCGGCGGACAGGTCATCGTCGGCGAGCGTCCACGACTCGGCCACCCTCAGGCCCGCGCCGAAGCCGGTAAGCGCGACCGTAAGCTCGACGCCCTCGGTGCGGCTCCGGTTCACCACGAAGACGGTGACCTCGCCGGACTCGGCGTCGTGGGTGGCGACCGCGTCGATCACCGGCGCCTCGCCGTAGCGCGCGGTCTCGTAGACGGGCCCGCGCGGCTCGACGCGCAGCACCTCGCCGCGGGCCAGCCGGGCGGTCAGCGCGAACGGGTGGAAGATCGTCTGCCGCCACGCCGGGCCGCCCGGCTCGGTGCGGATCGGGGCGATCACGTTGACCAGCTGCGCCTGGCAGGCGGCGGTGACCCGGTCGCTGTGCCGCAGCAGCGAGATCAGCAGGTTGCCGACGACCACGGCGTCGGCGACGTTGTAGCAGTCCTCGATGACCCGCGGCGCCACCCGCCACTCGGTCTCCCGGCTGGCCTCGAGGCGGCTCTGGTACCAGACGTTCCACTCGTCGAACGAGATCTTGAGGCGCTTCCTGCTCTTCAGCTTCGCGCCGACGCTGTCCGCGGTGGCCACGACGCTGTCGACGACGTGGTCCATGTCGACGGCCGAAGCGAGGAAGCTGTCCAGGTCGCCGTCGAGCGGCTCGTAGTACGCGTGCGCCGAGATGTAGTCGACCGCGTCGTAGGTCAGCTCGAGGACCTCGGCCTCCCAGGCCGCAAAGGTCGGCATCGACGAGCCGGAACTGCCGCAGGCCACCAGTTCCAGCCACGGCTCGGCGCTGCGCATCGCCCGGGCGGTCTCGGCGGCGAGGCGGCCGTACTCCTGGGCGGTCTTGTGTCCGGTCTGCCACTCACCGTCGAGCTCGTTGCCGAGGCAGAACATGCGTACGCCGTACGGCTCGGGGGATCCGTTGGCCCGGCGCAGCTCCGCCAGGCGGGTCCGGTCGGGGTGGTTGAGGTATTCCTGGACGTCCAGGGCCTCCTGGACGCCGCGGGTGCCGAGGTTGAGCGCGTACATGATCTCGACGCCCGCCTTGCCCGCCCAGCGCGCGAACTCGTCGATGCCGACCTCGTTGGTCTCCAGGCTGTGCCAGGCGAGGTCGCGGCGCACGGGCCGGTCGGCGACCGGCCCGACGCCGTCCTCCCAGCGGTAGCCGGAGACGAAGTTGCCGCCGGGGTACCGCACGATCGAGACGCCGAGCTCCCGGGTCAGCTCGAGCACGTCCCGGCGGAAGCCGTCGGCGTCCGCGGTGGGGTGCGACGGCTCGTAGATTCCGGTGTAGACACACCGGCCCATGTGTTCGACGAAGGAGCCGAACGTGCGGCGCGACACCGGTGCGACGGTGAACGCCGGGTCGAGGGTGAAGGTTGCGGAAAGCACGGGTCTCCCTGGGGTGCGACGGCGCGGGAATCCTAAACAGGCGAAGCCGGAACGGTACGTCCGACCCGCCGGGTCGAGGCCGTCGACCGCCGGGGCCTAGACACGGAGGCCTATGCACCTGCGGATACTACTCTCTGCTACTGTCCTCTCACGTCACGTCAACATAGGCTGATGTCACATTGCCGTCACCGAGACAGCGAGGACACCGAGCCATGACCGTGACCGCCGACAAAGCGGCCCTATGGACGGCAGCCGATGCCGTGGGCCAGACTCCCTACCTCGTCATCGACGTCGCGGTGGCCACCGCGCAGTACCGCCGAATCGCCTCGGCCTTCGCGGGCACGCCGGTCTACTACGCCGTCAAGGCCAACCCCGAGCCCGCGCTGCTGCGCGCGCTGGTCGCGGCGGGCTCCCGGTTCGACGTCGCGAGCCGCTCCGAGATCGACCTGTGCCTGGCCGCGGGCGCCGCCCCCGCGGCGCTGTCCTACGGCAACACCATCAAGAAGGCCAACGACATCGCGTACGCGTACGCCCGGGGTGTCCGCCTCTTCGCCTTCGACAGCTCGGCGGAGCTCGACAAGATCGCCGAGTACGCGCCCGGCGCGTCCGTCCTCTGCCGGGTGCTCGCCTCCAGCAAGGGGGCGCGGTGGCCGCTGAGCCGCAAGTTCGGCTGCGTGCCGGAGATGGCGGCCGACCTGATGCGCCGCGCCGCCCTCAGCGGGCTCGATCCCGCCGGGCTCTGCTTCCACGTGGGCTCGCAGCAACTCGACCCGGCGCGGTGGGCGCCGAGCATCGCCACGGCGGCGGAGATCTTCGCGCGGTTGCGCGCGGACGGCATCGCCCTGCGGATCCTCAACGCCGGCGGCGGCTTCCCGGTCGACTACCTCACCGGGGTGGCGCCCATCGAGCGGTACGCGGCCGCGATCGGCGCCGCCGTCGACCGGCATTTCGGCGCGGGTCCGGGACGCCCGGCCGTCATGATCGAGCCGGGCCGCTACGTCGCCGCGCCGGCGGGCGTGCTGCACACCGAGGTGGTGCTGGTGGCGCAGAAGTCCTATGGCGACGAGCCGCGCTGGGTGTACCTGGACGCCGGCCGCTTCGGCGGCCTGGCCGAGACCGAGGACGAGGCCATCCGCTACCGGATCGACACCGGCCGCGACCATGCCGAGGCCGGCCCGGCCATCGTGGCCGGACCGACCTGCGACAGTGTCGACGTCCTGTACCAGCGCACGCCCTACCACCTGCCGCTCGATCTGCGGGCCGGTGACGTGGTGCGCGTGCTGGGGACGGGCGCCTACACGGCGACGTACTCGTCCGTCGGTTTCAACGGATTCCCGCCGCTGCGGACGGTCTGCACCGGATACAGCGGAGGGAGCGGGTCGGACCCCGTCAGTTCGTGAAGATCGACGGGCTGCCGCTGACCGTGGTGTCCTGCACCGGGGCGTAGGACGCGGTGAAGTACCCGTTGCTCGGGCAGAGGATCGAACCGGAGGTCTTCGGGAACACCTGGTTGGTGAAGGTGATCGAGTTGTCCGTGTTCGAGGCCACGCCGGCGATGCTGGCCGCCTGGTAGACGCAGCTGATCGAGCCCAGGATGGTGCCGAGGCTCAGCGTCGTCTGGATCGGCGCGGTGGAGGTGCCCGTGACGGTGACCGTCCCGTCGCTGGCCACCGTGGTCGCGAACGGCGCGTTGGCGACGACCACGCTGTTCACCTTGGTGACGCCGACGATGTTCGCGGTGCACGTGCCGAAGGTCTGCGCGGTGGTCGACTCCGTCGCCGTGCCCGGCGCGGCCGGGTTGTCGACGACCGTCGCGCTGAACGACGACGCGGTGCAGCTGACGCCGGTCGTGCCGCCGGACGTGGTGGCGAAGAAGGCGGTCGTGCCGCTCGAGAGCGCGGCGGTCAGCACGTCGCCGTCGGTCGCGTTGGCGCCGGCCAGGCTGCCGGTGGTGAGGACCGCCGTCGAGTCGGCGTAGGCGGGCGCCGACATCAGGGCGAGCGACACGCTCGCCACCGCGGTGGCGACGATGGTGCGGGAATAGCGCATGGCTGTTCTCCATTCGGTGGGGACGGCTCTTACCGATACGAGGGCACGCCGACGAGGGGCCTGCCGGAATGCGGGGGGTGCCGCAGCAGGCGCCCGAGGGCCGGATTGCCGGCTCGCACGCTGTGGTACGCCGAGGTCGTGCTGACTCGGCGCGGGTGAACACGGGTGTGACTGGGTAGCGGTCCGGCAGTGCAGTGGGGTGCCGGCCGCTCGACGCTGACGGATGGGACGTAACCGACGATGACGCTCAGCTCGTGGTTTATAGACCCCTTCGCTCCGTAACGTCAAGGTCCGCAACATGTAACGCCACAGGACTTGAAACGCCGGGCGAGATCTCTTGACCGGGCACGTACCGAGCGGTAACTTCGGGCCTCCGACATCGACGTGCGCAAAATTACATACTATGCCTGCACCGGCGGTCCGCCGCCGACGCCAACCCTTCGTGCACCCACCATCTCCGAGCACCTCCCGCCAGAGGTGTGGAACAGGGAGTAGTCCGAATGTCCACTGAAGACGACGACGTCACATCGATCTCTCCGAGCGAGGCGCCGACCTCCGCCGGGGTCCGCTGGAAGCGCTTCGGCGGGATGCTCGCGCTGACCACGGTCGCCACCGGCGTCCTGGTCGCGCTCACCGCCCAGGGCGTGCTGGCCGCCAACTTCTCCATCTCGGGCATGCCGTTCACGGTCACCTCGACCCACCTGCACGGGACCGGGTTCGAGCAGTTCGCGACGCTGGACAACATGATCGATAACAGCCCCAACGCCGGCAACACCGGTGGCCAGATGGTGCTGATCGTCTCGGCGATCGACTCGGCCGATCTGACCTCGCTCTGCCAGAGCGTCGATCTCGGCGGCATGAGCCTGAAGATCACCGCGGGCGACGCCGGGACGCCGGTCCACGGCGACAGCCTCGTCGTCGACTCGGATGACATCAAGGGCAACGCCGACTTCCAGAACATCAACGTCGGCCAGGACGCCAGCACCTTCGACAAGGTGAAGGACCGCACCAAGGGCAGCGGCTACATCGCCGGCATGCCGGGCGTCTTCGGCCAGCAGGCCGACGCAGTCGACATCTACAACCTGCGGCAGAACAACTACGCCACCACCGCGGCCCGGTTCACCCTGCCTCACCTGCACATGTCCTTCACCAGCACCGGCTGCTGACCGTGTCTGAGGGTCCCGTGGGGACCGGCGAGCAGGCGTACGCTCCGGGCGTGGGGCTCCGCAGGCGCTCTGCATGGTGGCGTTGGCGTCACACCCGCCCCTTCTGGGGCGGGCTGCTCGTCACGCTCAGCGGCGCCGAAATCCTCCTGACGGTCAAGGCGCCGCTGCCGGTCATGGTCCACGTCGGCATGCAGGGCGTGGCCGGCTACCTGGTACCGGTGATCATCCTGGTCTGCGGCATCCTGCTGATCACCAATCCGGGGCAGCGCCTTTTCTACTCGGTCGTGGCCGCGCTCATGACGCTCGCCTCCTGGGTGACCTCCAACCTGGGCGGCTTCGTCTTCGGGCTCCTGATCGGCCTCGTGGGTAGCGCGCTGGCGTTCGCCTGGTCGCCGTCGAAGTCCACACGGCACAAGCCGGCACATGTCGGTCCGGCGCCTGCCGGACCCGATCCCGACCCGGCAGTGCCCGGCGCCTCGCCAGTCGCTGGGCTGGGACTCGCCGAGCTGGGACTCGCGCCCGACGCCGCGGGGCAGGAACCGGCCGCGCCGGCCGATTCCGTCACGCCGGCCGAGTCGGCTACGCCGGCCGAGTCGGCTACGCCGACCGAACCGGCCGCCCCCGCCGAACCGGCCATCCCGGTCGAACCGGCCACCCCGGTCGAACCTGCTTCGCCCGCCGAACCCGCTTCGCCCGATGGGCAGAGCGTGCTCGGCGAAAAGAGCGTGCTCGACGAGGACGCACCGGCGGAGAACGGAGCGGATCGGGCAATCGGCCTGCCCGCCGGTGACACAGCCGATTCGGGAGCACGCCGGGAATAACCGCATCGCATTGGTTAAAGGTCGCCGCCGCCGGCATCGCCGGTGGCGGCGATACCATTTGTGCGGGGAATTGACAAGGACGCCGTCGCCGGCACAGCCGGCGACGGCGCTTTCGTTCGCGCGGGTAATCACGGCCAGTCACGGCCCCGGCATTGTTTCGTCGTCGAAACCGGCTGATTTCGATCTCGGTCGGTCGGCCACGGAATCGTCATCAGAGAGGGGGTGCCGGAATGCCCGTCTTGTCAATTGGCGTTGTTCGATGCTCGACTAATTAATACCGGACCTTGGAACTGACCGAAACCTGTGACCAGACTGTGCACACGCTGTGCACGATAACAATTGAGAAATACTCACGATCGTGAATACGCTGCGCCACAATCCCCTACCCTCCCCTACCTTCGGAGGATTGATGCGCTTCTTCCACAGGGTCACCAGTTCAGCCACCGCGGCCATCCTCGCGGTCGGCGGGCTGGCGCTCGCGTCCGCCACGCCCGCCCAGGCCAAACCCCTCGGGTTCAAGCAGACCAACGCCTGTGCCGCCGCGCCGGCGGGCTTCGCCCGATGCATGGCCGTGGTCCGCACGAAGATCACCGCC
>Ga0307508_10000827_pt1 | contig 35952 bp, 37 predicted proteins | sample 9_EM_MG_FD_203089 | JGI IMG/M metagenome (GOLD analysis project Ga0307508, IMG submission 203089) | Populus trichocarpa ectomycorrhiza microbial communities from riparian zone in the Pacific Northwest, United States - 9_EM | ecosystem: Host-associated > Plants > Roots > Unclassified | place...
CCCACCCAACCCCCCCCCCCCCCCCCCCCCTCACCCCCGGTTACTTCTGCACACATACTACACATACACACACACACTTACACCACCACCCCCTCTCGGGCGCGCTGAGTCGCCGCCCGATATCATTTCACAATGACCTCGCGCACTACAGGCTCCAACCGCTTTCGAGTTAGAAAACTCAGCACAAAACAGAGTCTCGCGGTTCTTCGGGAGAATCAGATCGACTCTGTGGACGACGATGGGCAGAGAAACATTCCCCAGATAGAGACCGGCGTTGAGCGTCAGGAAGAAATCGTACGTTGTCGCCCCCCTTTTTTTTTCCTGCTACTGCTCGACCCCCTCTCTTTAGCTATTTTTGGCCGAACGCGAGCTTCGCAAACCACAGCCAAAAAAAAAAGAAAAAAAAAAGAAACCCCAACCCTCGTCCTTTGAAAGTTCCATCACCGAGGGTCAACAGAATAAAGAAAGAAAGAAAATAAAGAGAGAGAAAGAAAGAAAGAAAGAGAGAGAGAGAGAGAGATGGAGAGAGAGTGTGTGTGAGAGAGAGAAAGGGGGGGAGGGAGCCTCGTGTTCTAGCTTATGGAGACTTCCTGCTGTCGTCGCGTAGTTTTTGGAGCAGTTTCCACACGCGCTGTCATGCGATATCAATCGGCCTAAGCTAACTTTACTGGCGCGGCCACACAGGAACACCACCTCCAGGCCGTGATATCGGCACATCAAGCTGCGGCTGTAGGTTCTAAGGACCCCAAGAAAGTCCTGATCCCGACACCGAACACGACTGAGCTCTCTGCGGAACGCTATGCCGAGCTTTACCCGAAGCGATTTGAGCAGCCGTTCACTTACATTCGGTCGTCGTCGACGGTCGAGGATTGTAGTGGCACGCTGTACTGCATGTCCGAGACGGACGACAAGTACTTGGAGAAGTTGAACGAGACGAGGAAACCCGGGCTTGCCCCCATCACAGAAGATGAGTTCGAGACCATCATGGACCTCTACGAGAGTGCGATACAGCAGACCCAGCCGTATCTCTCGATGGATGTGGCCAACATCATTCCCTTCGAAGAACTGGAGCACGCTTTCGAGGATACCCTGGAACCCCCGCTGAAGATAGTAGCCAAACATATATACGCCTACTGGAAGGAGCTGAAAATAAACCGTGGCGGCCGAACCATCATACCGTATCTCAAGGTTGGTTTGAGTCTTGCCTCCATCCCGCCTTGCTTTCTCTTGGGGCCCGTTTGCAGTGCTGACCTCCCCCCGTGCGCGCAGTTCGAGCAAGGCGAGAAGGATGACGGTGATCCGTACGTCTGCTTCAGGCGTCGAGAGGTCCGCCAGGTCCGAAAGACGCGAAGGGCCGACCATTCACACTCCGACAAACTTAAGAAGCTCCGGCAGGAGTTCGAGACTGCCCGGGGGCTTGTAAAGGACGTCTTGCAGAGGGAGCACATGCGTCGCACGGCTTTTCTCTTGGAGAAGCAAATCTTTGAACAGCGCCGGACCACGATCGAACTCAAGCGCAAGCTCGGTATTAAGGACACAGATGAAGACCTCATCAATAAGGTGGGTGTAGGTTCCCCGCCCCTCCAGCTTTCATGGCCGCAGCGATTAACCCGGCCCCCAGCCCAGACGGCAAAGAACGGAGCCTCAAGCACCCCCGACCCTCCGAATACCCATCCGTCAGGACGGGAAGCCTCCAGATGCGGATCTACGGCAGCTATCCACTGTACGGGAGGAGGAGGCGGCGGAGAGACTGGAGAGGCACAACGCGATGCGGAAGATCGTACGGTCGATATCGAAATACCGCTTGTCGGATGTGACGATGGATGCGGTGTGCAAGCAGGCCGACCCCACTCCGAAGCCCCCGTCGAGTTTCTTCTGCAGCGTGCAGAGCCACTATCTCCCGAGCCCACCACATTCCGCCGAGTCCGCGTCTTCTCAGCCGGAATCGGACGCAGGTCCTATGGGAAGCACGGTCTCTATCATCCAGGCCGCGCAGTACAAAACACCGCTACAACTTACTCCAAGACATCGTCGTCGAATCGGACGTGGTGGTCGTATCTTCATCGACCGAAGGGGATTCTCGAGTGTCGCCAAAGAGAATGCCGATCCTATATTCCTAGACCGCATAAAGTACGACAATCACGAAAGCGACGAGGATGAGGAAATGACTTTCTTCTTCGATCCTTTTAGCGATTCGTTAGTTACCCGGCCTACATTCTTCCTGCGTGACGGTCTGACTGATTCCCACAGGTCCATCAAGTCCCGTGCGATGATGTTATCTCCCCCGCCCGATCCCACGAGTCAACCTCCAAACGGCATGCGCCGGCAGCAGCAGCAAATGATGGCCAGCAGCCCCCTCATCATGGCGCCAGGCGCTGGGAACTCTCCAGTCAGCGGGACCCTCCCCAACGGTCACCATCCCGGCACGCCCCACCCACTGATGGCGACCAACGGAGCGCCCACGATGCCGTCCAACGGAGTGCCCACGATGCAGGTCAACGGAACGCCCACGACGCAGGTCAACGGAATGCCAGTCCAAGCCTTCCCGACTCCGCATTGCTAAATGCAATCACATCTACCTCCCAAGTAGCGCGAAGATCTCCACAGTGGGCGTTTCGGGAACTCTAGCGGCCGAGCCGGCCGGTTCCCCGACTCTCCGTCCGTCCGGCGAATGTCGGGGTTTCCCTCGAATGTACTTTGCTTGGCATCATCTGGGTTGTTTTTTTTTTCCTTGTGGTTATGGTGTTTCCCTCGTTATCCTTTCCAGCTTTGCATCTCGAGGGCGATTGACTCTACTCTGTACTTTAAATTAGCGGTAGCTTGAGAATACAAAGGGAAGCATCTGTGGTACCGGGCGAGGGGCAGTGTTCTTTCCGTTTTGGTTGGCGGGGTGTTGTGCGGTATTTGCTTCGTTTTTTTTAATTTTTTTATTTTATTTTACTATTCTGTACGAATACACAAGTTCCTAAGTAGTTTGGTTTGGGGGTTTCTTTTTTTCTTCCAGTAGGCGCGAGGATGGTTATCTATTACATACTCTTACACGATCACTGATGAGGAAGATGGCACTGTTTCTAGAATTTGCAGACACGAAGATATTTCGGTACCCGGGGGGGGGGGGGGTCCATAGGGAGGTAAAGCCGTTTATTCATTCATTTATTTATATATCAATCGCGTGTGATCTAGCGATAAAAACATGTGCTCGTTTCGATGGCCACGTATAATCCGGGTGATGGCGTATGACCAAATGAGAAATGACCTCATGGACGGCGTTGCAATAGACCGTAGCAAGGTGTTCTGGCCGAGCGGTTAAGGCGCTAGCTTCAGGTGCTAGTGGGGCAACCCGCGCAGGTTCGAATCCTGCGGACATCAATATATCTGTTCCTTTTGTTCTTCTGCCCCTTTATTTCCCCCCTCCAGAAACGATAGCGCCCCGCGGTACGAGTCATCCTTCGCGGGGGCCTCGTTTTTTTTTTTTGAGCATCATCGAGCCAGTGCTTCACCTTCGCCTCCTTGCGATGTCGTCGGGGAGGAGGAGGTCGAACCTCTGCAGGGAGCTCACAACGCATCGTCGCTGGTCCGGGGCCCATCGCACGGAAGGAAGCAAAAACAGTGTCGTCGGCCATGCTTTCCGTATATCGGGCGTGTGTACCTCTGCCTGCCTGCATAGATGGATCACTCGCTCCACTGGTTGCGGTTGGGCTGCTATATTGTAGTTAGGTACATAGGTCGAATGCTCCGATGAAACAAAAAACGAAGAAAAACTGGAAGGCTGGCGAGAACCTACTCTGTCCATCCAGTCTAGCCGGAGACCGGAGAGTGGGAACACGGCTCGTGTGTGTGTATGTGGGGGGGGGGGGGGGGGGGGGGAGACCTCGTTCCGTGCCCATCCGCCATCGACCTCGTCAAGGCGGCTCTTCCCTGGCATGAAATCACCGCTCCTCCCACCGTTTGCTCTCCCCGTCATCTCCAATAGGGAGAGATGGGAAACCGCATGGTGTGTGAACAGTGTAATACCCCCCCGCCTTACACACGAGACCTCTAGCTGACTGCGGTTTGGGATCGCTGGCGACAGGAGGTAGGCTCAGAGCGTGGACGGATGGACCGTAGTGCACTGGTGCGACTTGTATACGGTATGTGTAGCGGGGCGGTATGTGTCTGGATATATGGGTGAATTCTCCAGAGCGTATATAATACACAAGTACGTACTAACTGGGTATACATACATAGCGCTCGCTGGCCCTCCATTTTCAACTTTTTTAGGTCATAGACTGTCGCCTATGTACATTGTTTCTGCTTTCCATTCCGGCAGAACAAAAAAAGCAATTGCGAAAAAAAGGGGAGAAAAAATTTGGTGATGTCCGCAGGATTCGAACCTGCGCGGGTTGCCCCACTAGCACCTGGGGCTAGCGCCTTAGACCACTCGGCCAGAACACCTGCTAGTAAGGGTTAGCTAACTTGAGATCCAGACAGCTCATTCTACCTGATATTACTCTGATTCGAGCGATGCATGGACAGCAAATAAACGCTTCTGAATTCCCAAATTCCCTGATAATTCCTATTCTATCATGCATCGCAAAATCAAAAGGAAGAGCCTAACTAATACACATGGTCTTCAGAGACGAACAGAAAATTGAACTGGAAGTGGAAAGTAATTGCCGATTCAGCGCCGTTCCGCTCGAGAGCGCACAGGCAGGACACTGTCTGATGAAGTGATACATTATGAGGAAAGAGGCTGGCGCAGACAATATTACAAATGGACACTGAACAAGTCAGTAGCAGCAAATGCTCGTCCACAGTTAGGGCACTTTCGTGACCGGGAGGCGATCCGTTCGTCGGCACATTGTCTACAAAACACATGACCACATGTTCGAATGGCGGTGTTCTTGAACCGCCCCCGACAAACTGCGCAAAGCGCGATTTGCTGCATAAAGTTAGCATGGGGCAATATATGTGAAGACTCGGAATTTCTCACCCGCAGAGCTTCCAACTGGCTATTCTCACTCTCAACAGGCTTATTACTGCTCTCTAGCGCCCGCTCGGTCTCGTCGATCTTGACGTGAAGCTTCTCAATTTCGATCTCTGCATCCCTGCGGTTGGCTGATTCCTTGGCTAGCGAGGCATCCCGACTCCTCAGCGATCCGTTCAGTGTCTCCAGCTGTGATTTCAGAGAATCAATCGTGTTAGATTGTTCAGTAATTTTTGATTGCATCTCGCGGTTCTTGAGAAGTAACGTCTGATTGTTGTGCTTCATCTCGGACAACTGTTTCTCCAGGTTGGACTGCGGCACACGTCAGAGGACACGGAATTCGGGACAAGGTTAGGGAGAGAAGAAATACTGTCAAGTCGCGAACTTTCTTCTCGGCATCCTTGAGCTGAGTAATGATCTCTGTGCTCTTGGAGTTTTGGCTCTTAAGAGCCCGGTTCTCCTGCAATAGCCCTTCCTTGGCCTTCATGGCGGCGAAGAACTTGGAGTCGGCTTTGTTTTTCTGCGGTATTGGGTCAGTGAGGTCAACTTCGGTCTTGCGTTTTTAACATACCTCTGCAAGCAATCGTCTGAGCTTCTCCTCGGTCTCTACCAAATATGCAACCTTCTTATGGCTCAACTCATGCGCCTTTTTGAAGGCTTGTTCTAGACCGGGTAGCTCCTGCGCTAGAACCTTGTATGCCTTTTCTAGCTGCTCGTGTTTTTGTTTCAACTGCGGTAGGTCGAGCTCCGAAGGGTTGACGGTGCTTGGCTGCGTATCCGAGCCTAGCTCCGATTGCAATCGCTCAACTTCGAGTTCCAACGAGGCGATCCTTGCTGCCCTAACTTCTGCAAGCTCGCTCACTTCTTTTGAAGCAGTGAGCTTCGCTTCTTCCCTTGCTCTTCTCAGAGCTTGGTCTTGCAGCAAATCGTCTCTTGCGCCCCGTATCCGAGCAAGATCAGCTTCAGTTTTCGCCAACTGGTTCGACACCTCGTCGAGAACGCCCTTCTGTTCCTCCAATAATCTGTCCTTGAAAGCCGATCGGTCCGACTCTAGTCCTTCGATTTTTTCGCTCAATTCTTTATTGAGGGCCTCAATGTGATTGTACCGTGTCGCGACGTCTTCCAGCCGAACTTTGAGGTTTTTGTATGCGTCGCAGTTCCCAATATCGTCTTCCGTCAACCTCCCAAACTAGATTCGGACCGCGCAATTAGTCTTGGGCGGTGGCTATTAGCGGGGTCGCAGGAGCAGCGCATACCTTGATCGTGAAGGTTGTTACCTGCTCTGAGAGACGGGCGTTATCGACTTGCAACTGCTGGATTTCCTCCTTCTGCTTGCTAGCAATTGCTTGTGCCTCTTTCCGGGCCTGTTCCACGTCGGCAAAATGCCCCTCCGCCATCTTCGCGCTGATTTCCCGATCTCTAGCCGATTGCTGTTCGTCGGTCATGGAATTGTCCCTCTGTTCTGGCCCTGCGCTTGAATTGAACATAGCTTGACGTTCGATCTTCGCAAGAGTCTGGCTCTTAAGTCGATCGACCTTCTTCTCGGCGGTTAGGTACTTGACAGTTGCTTCCGTCAGGCGCGCACCTGCACTCTCCACCTCTTTTTCCAGTCGTGCGATTTCGACTTTATTGGCCTGTTCGTTTACGAGCAGCTCACGGATTCGGGCCTGCATCTCGTCAATGCGCTCCGACTCTTCCTTGAAGTGCGCGCGAGATTTGATCGCACCGAAGAGCTCGGTCAATGATTTGGTAATGTGGTTGCGCTTCTCCTTAAGGTGGTCTGCGAAGGAGGCAACATCGTCGAACAATAAGGAAGATGGGAATTCGGTCGAGGCTGTACACATTCATTAACCACCATTGGTCTCTCCACTGTGCGTGCATCGTCGCGGATTACGTGGCGATCCTACCTCCATTCTGATACATGCTAGCGCCACTGTCAGGAGTTCCGGCGAGAATTCTGACTTCGTCGAGGAGCTGACGTCAAACACTCAGTTAAAAAAACACACCACGGGAGTCTGTAGGAGAGGAATCAGATACATGAGTCCACCACGCGTCGACTATCCGGAGGTGATCATCGTGGTAAGCAGACTTCTTGTCGAGCTCCTCCACCCGACTCTCCAGCAGATTCCTTTCCCGCTTGTATTCCTGCATCTGACGCCATATTGCTTCCTTTTGAAAGTGCTATTGTAGGCGCGAGGTGTATTTGTTAGTCCTGTCGACATCTCAATACTCTATCGAGCCTCGCGGAGCCGCATGTCGCGCGCCCTGCATGCAGGGGAGGGAGCTAAGAGAAGGAATACATACTATCACATCCTCCTGACTCTGGGGCACCTGATGACTGTTCTGAGGTTGCGAGGACTGGACGGCCTGACGCTTGTAAGGAGGATGGGAATCTTCAGCGGGGTCGTGGGGAACTGATCGCTTCCGGTCTTCCATGACGATGACAGAAGAGCCTCGCATGAGAAAACGAGGGGCGAACGATGCAGCCTGCAGGCGACGCGACTAGGGGGCTAGAAACAAGCTTGAAAGGGGAGAATGGTGTGAGAATGAGGGTGCAACGGGAAATAGAGGTGGGAGAGTAGACGAGGAGACGCGGGTCGGGGGGGTTGGTGAAGGACTTGAAAGCCAAATGAGGCGATTATGAAAGTTTGCTGATCTCGGGGGAGTGGAGTCGCTGTCGGGGTAGAAGTAGTGTTGCGTTCCGACGAGCGACTGGTGACAGCAATCGTGTTTGCTGTCGGCTGTGCTGCGTGTGCTGCGCGTCAGAGATGTTGAACGAAGTCTCTTCGGTGATGGTGTGTGTAAGGAAGGGGAAGAGAGTTGGTGGTGTACGTCGGGTGGTGTTGGTATGTAGAGTTTACTCTACAGTTGGGTCGACTTGCGTTGAAGATGAGGGTAGAGTAAAGAAGGCTTGGTGCACAGTCTGCGGCCTTGCCTCATTAGCGGCCGCTTCCCCCCACACGACTGATCCTCCCTCGTTCTTCTTCTTCTTTCTCTTTCGGCCCACTGTCGTTCCTGCTTGATCTGTCCTAAGGTTGCCAGAAATACAATTGTAGCAGTGTCTGTACAGGTGATCGTAGTGTGCAATGGTGGTGCGTACGTAGGTTCTTTGGATTTTGTTGACCAAAAGAGAGATAGATGCGCTCATTCTAGAGCCGCACGAGTGCCGGGCACGTGACTTCATGGTTAACCCGAGCAGTTACCTGTTGGTGTTCGACCCTGGCGAAGAGGAAACCCGAGTGATCCTTTCCTCTCTGCAGTAGCCGGACATCGTTCGCATCTAGCTGTTCTTCAATCGACCCACTCCTGGTGATTGCGAGCACCTCTATCTGGAATCCCACGCGAACAGTTAAATCCAGGAGATGGAATTCGTAGTCCAGTGAAAGACGGAAAGTGCGCAGAGGCAGTCGGAGGTCGAGAAGATGCTGGGTCCGCCACAGATTGTCGAAATGCAGTTCACCCAACCAAGAAACACTGGATTCCCGTAGCAGCCAACCATCACGTCGAGGAAATTATGTTGGTGTTTCCTAGAGCACTGTCAGCAGAGAATCAAAGGTACTTGCCGGCTCTGTACGGGATTATCGAATATAGCACCTTGTGCGGTGGAGCCAGCGACAGCTCCATACGGTTTCGTTAGTGAAATTGCTCTTGGTGATTCGGAGAATCGAACAGATGATTGAGTTTAAGGGGACCAAGCAGGGAGAAGGGGACTAACCGAGGAACATCAGTGATTGGAGTTGACGATGGTTTCGATACGGTCCATACCTCTAGATTTTCCCCGCGGATATCATTGCTAAGGTGTCGTGGTAGGGAATATTGGCGGGTGAGAGCGGCGGGTAGGAGCTAGCTGTAGCTGCCTGAACTGGGTGGGAAGTAAATCGACCAGTATTCAAGAGAATCTTGTAATCCGAGTTGAAATCGAGTGAAGTAGCTAAAGTTTGTGTCGAGAAGAGGTAAAAACACTGAAAAGGTGACGAAGCAGCCAAAGCTAAGGTGCCAGCCGTTACAACAACACCCGAACACATGCGATGAATACTGCATAAGTAAGTACCTACCTAATGTACTAATACGATTCCTCTCACATATTTGCGATTGACCACGGCAGAGCTGGCAAAGAAGTGGAAGGCCATCCATCTACATTTTCTGGCAGCGATGGGACCCCCTGAACAGTCGCTTAAGTACACAAGTGCCGTACCCGGATCTTTACGTGAAGCACAAATTGTGCGGGACGCGTTAGCCGCTCAAATGGGTGCCCACATGTAGAGACTATCTACATAGATTGGCCATGTTGGAGTATGTACGGTGAGATCTATGCAGACATGCATCGCACTGATCGGACAATTTAGCCCACCTAGAACCCGTATAGGTTCATAAGTACAGTAACGAAAAAGGGGGTATTATCTAAGCTGTAGTAATGCTGCATCTTGTGCGCGACAGTATGCGTGTTTTATTCATTGTAAATACGCATTCAACTTGAGGCGCGTATTAAAGCAAACCCAGATTTCGGTAACATCGGTACTCATAAGTAATTGGTAATCAGCGCGTATTAATTACAGAAAACGTATCCACATAGAATACAGAGGTATTGCGGCATTCGCTAGGGCGGTGAAATGCATCAAATAGAATGCAGCTTCCATACATTATTACTAAGTCATTTAGTATGCAGACAGAGTGCATACGTATGTGAATACCACCTGCATGCTTCGAAAAACAGCAACCACCAATGCAAAATACCCCAGAAGAATACTTGCTAGATACATTTATGCATCGCTCAATACACATGTAGATAACTATGCATACTGGAGGCATATATTTCATAATTGGGTCCGTGTATCAGTGCAGTATACATAGGCACAGCAGTATGAATATAAAGACATACTGCAAGAGTAGTACTTACTCATTGGTATGAATACTGTGGTAACTTGGTATCTGGTGGTATGTTCAATCTATGGTATTCACACAATGTTAGGAAAGCATACCTTAGTGTATGTTGGTTATCATAATGGTTCGTGTAATTCAATTTCACAGGCGATCTGTACAACTTTTTCGAATCGATATTCTGTGTTCTACATGCACATAATCGCGCTATTCAGCCATGCTGATACATATGCATACAAATGCTTACATAAATCAACCTCTCATACGGGGCGCATGTGTGCGTACGGACGGGAGTATCTGCAATGATGGTGTTGACGAGGGGTATGATGATGTAATGGCTCGGCTGTGTTGACGTTAGAGTCAATGCTAGGTCATGTATAAGGTCTCCATTTCGATGTGTGTTATGATTATCAAAGCTGCACAGATCATTGAAGTCTAGACAAAAAATTTGGTTGTAATTCCACTTGTAAACATGTATGTGCTCAAATCCCGCTCGTAGCATAACTTCCCTAGAAACCTTAGGGAAAAAAAACAAATAAAAAAGAGAAAAAAGAATAAAGAATAAAGAATGAAAAGAGGGAGACATGATATTTTTACAGTCATGCTGCTATCCCCATCCAGTTCACATACGGCATCTAATACTGTATTCAATGTAGTACCTACACCCCTACGAGTTCTAATACTAGTATCTACCACGTATCCTACGAGATAAGTACGTTATTGATCCAGTATTCACAGTGCATGCGTATACAACAACCAGGCGGCATTAGGATGAAGGCAGTATCGGTTAGAGTGCATTTTTAGGCATGACTTCGCAGTATATCAAATATGGTACTTTACTAGAACCGCAACATGGCGGCATCGAAGTGTAGCGCGTATTGGGGGCAGAACAGACAAGTAAGACATATGGTACCTATGGGTTGACGGCTTTTTTTTTTGTTTATTCATCAATCGCATGCGACCTATTTACTCTAGATCATGTCGATGTAGAATTAGTTGGCTGCGAGAGACTTCATTTATTGCACCCGACCTATCTAGATCACGGCAAATTGCACCAAGTTTCCCTCGGCGCCCTGACTAGTGGAGAATGGTTGACTGCCATGCAGACCGCTTGTCGCCGGTGCCGCCCTATATGGTGAGCGGTGGTGATGGATCGGCCGAGGTGTTGACTAAACTCCGATGTGGCGTGAGTGTGGCTGTGCTTAACAACTTAGAGCATTAAACGTTTTCAAACTAGTTAAATCGGACTGCGAGTCATAGGTAAATTGCCCCGCCTAACATAGCCCTCCGCCGATTTAGACCGCAGAACACTCTTATCCAGCGACACTAATCCCCCTCCCAATCCACCTCAAACACAACCGTATGTCCGAACATCTTTTCCCCGATCGCCGTCCCGCTACTCCTGCAAGATGAGCTCTGTCGTCAGTATGTATTCTCTACCCATCTCCGAACGCGCACGTTTCTTAACAATCCCGCTCTCCAGACAAATCAAAAAACAAGTTTGCGCCCAAGGCTAAAGCTCGCGCCCGCACTGTCGCTTCGCACACACCTGCGGTAGAATCCAGTCCTTCGGTCTCAGCTACCCCAGCGCCCGCACCCGCGCCCGCACCCGTACCACAGCCAGCACATATCACGGTAGATTTTGGTCCACCGGCTGCTCCTGCTCCTGGACCTAGTGGCCCCCCTTCGCCGCTGTCACATCTTCCTTCCTGCGGCTATGATAACGTTTCAACGCCTTCTGAGCCCCGAAACCTAGGGATCCCGATGCTGGAGGACGAGACTATTGTCGTCAGACTGTCTGCGCCGCCGCTACTAGTGGATGGAACTGGAACGTCAGCGCGACAAACTAAGGAGAGTAATCGCGGCATGGGAATCCCGCAGCTGGAAGACGATGGTATCGATTGGACGGGTGCAATAACGATCGGGGGGGCAACGGAGAAGGTGAAGGTCGCAACCAAAGATAAGCCTAGGCCCGGAGAGGTTTCGGGATACACGCAAGTGAAAAAGGGGACTGAGGTTATGGCTAAGGACGCGGAGAATGCTATAGAAGTGACAGAGGAAGAGGCCGCCGGGACAGCCGCGAAGATCCCTCGTGCTCGGAAGGCTCCAGCTGTACCCCGAAAGCGGAAGGCTGCTGCGCCTCCGGCAACCCCGGTTACAAATGCGGGTGACTCGCCGAAGGGTAGTCGACGGTCAGCCCGTTCAAAGAAACAGAATTCCCATGAAGGGGATGCGGAATCTAACGGGGGGGAGGATGATTCTATGGATGACGTCTCGACGAGAGCGCTCGGCGAAGGAGACGAAGACGAGGGAGACGAGTATGTGGTGGTGGAGGAGAATCAGCGGCAGCCGAAAAAGAGAAAACCGGGGGCAAAGAAAACAAACACAAAGGCAAAGGCAAAAAAGCTGAGGGGCTCGAAAGAGAAGGTTCCCCGCAAACCCCGTGCGCCAAGGAAACCGAAAGAACCTGGTGAACGTAGGACGCGCCGTGCGAAAACACCAGAGGATGCAGAAGAGCGGACGATTGAGGAAGGTGTAATCAAAATGAAGGACCTCTGCTCGGACTTGAAAATAGGCAAGAAGTCGAACCGACTCAAGGAGCTCGAGGCCACAGACTGGGATCAAGTTGCCCAGAAACAAGCCGAAAATCAAGTCCAGCTTGAGGAACAGCAGGCAACCGGGGAGCTACTTGCCGAGAATGATGAACAGAGGCTGGAGAGATTGGCAAATGCCAAACTGGCTCGCCAGAACTCGCGGCCTGTGGCGGCACCTCAGATGCGTGTTGTCGATGGACAATTGGTACTCGACGAGGAGTCACTGCACGTCAACCGCCACGATCGCGATGCCCTCGAAATTGACGAAATGGAGATCGTTGAGGAAAACGTTAATACGCGTCTTGTCAACTCGTCCACCTGGAGCACGCGTGTAAAGGGAGATAGATGGGAGGAAAGCACCACCGAACGGTTTTTCGAGGGATTGTCTATGTTTGGTACAGACTTCGAAATGATCGCTAGACTCTTTCCCGGTCGCAACAGACGTATGATAAAGAACAAATTCAACTGCGAAGAACGGAAAAATCCTGGCAGAATCACGGAGGCACTCAAGCTTCGTGTTGCTGTTGGTGCGTTCGCTTGTCTTCTTCTCTTCGCCCAAGCGGGGTCATTGCCACTTGCTAATGATAGGGTCATTAGACTTGAACAAGTACGCCGAGATCGCCGGACACGCATTTCCCGACCCTAACCAGCTGGAGGAAGAACTGCAGCAGCTACGTGAAGAGCACGAGGCCGAAGCTGATGCCCAGAAGGAGCAGGCAGCTGCTATGGAACGCGAGCGACAGGAATTGGCGAACAAGGCTATGCGGGATGCTGAGAACGGTATCAGCACCGTCCAAGAACAAACTGGAAGGAAGAGAAAGAAGAAGAATCACGATGCTTCGAACAAAGGAGAGATTGTCCTTGGCTTAAGCCTCGAGGAGTACGAGCGGGAGCGCTTACTGCATGCGGATGATTGATGTCGCTTTTTTTGGATCTTCGAGCTTTTTTGTTTGTACTTTCACGGTGTCCATCTTTTGTTTTCCTACTTGAGGGTTGGTTGCATCTGTTTTATTTGGGTTGTCTCCGCTATGAGGAAATATTCTCTGTATTATTACTGGAGTTGGGCTGGGAAAAGACAATTGGAGCGGTGCATTTACGTCGTATAATGGAATGCTGTCACAACACATAACAGATGGCAAAATTTTGGCAGTTTTTGTTTTGTCTTGTAGACATCGACGGAGAATGGCAGTGCGCCGCCCATCGGATCGACTGAGTGACCTTTTGTGAAGCCGGTAGTAGGGAATCGCATACAAGGTTTCGCCAAAATGCAGTGTAACTATGAAAAGCATGCGCTGGTCCTAGTTAGAGCGGATTAGGTCGCAAAAAAACTGTCACTATCCACACTCTCTCCTGCTTCACTCTTTCTGACGGTCCGAATAACAAGGTGTTCCGCAATTGCTGACGCGGTAACCAGCTCCCGCTTTCCAGATGATGCACCTTCTCCGACCTGCCAGAGCCGTCCAGTCCCTACGCTCCATATTCCTTCCCCGCTGCTATGCAACCAACGTAAAATACACCAAATATGTGCCTATCTCTGGCTCTTATCCCAAGGGATTCAACGTTGGCGGTATCCATTGCGGTGTGAAGAAGGATGGCAAGTCACTTGACCTGGCGATTGTCACTTCCGAGCATCCATGCTCGGCCGCGGCAGTGTTCACGAAAAATGTCTTCAAGGCTGCACCAGTGGTTGCTAGCAGAGCCATGCTCGACGCCCGCGGAGGTCAGGGTGTCAGAGGGTTGGTGGCCAACAGTGGCTGTGCGAACGCGGTCACTGGCAAGGGGGGAATGGAGGATGCGGAGGCAATGGGAAAGGCAGTGGATGCTCTATTGGGTGAAGGCAAGGCGGCGACCATCGTAATGTCGACGGGTGTTATCGGGCAGCGGTACTTTCCCCCCGTCCTATCCTCCCAGTGTGGGTGAGACTGACTGTCTGGTGGACCACTAGTCTTCCCATCCAGAAGATCCTGAGCGGTATCCCCACGGCTTTCGGGGAGCTCGGACAATCCCATAACGCCTGGCTCTCAACTGCCAAGGCAATCTGCACCACTGATACCTTTCCCAAGTTCATGTCCCGTAGCTTCACCCTTCCCAGTTCCTCGACCGAATATCGCATTGCGGGTATGGCGAAGGGTGCGGGTATGATCCATCCGAACATGGCGACCCTCCTCGGGTTCATGGCAACAGACGCTCCCGTCTCGGCCGAGTCCCTCCAAGGGATCCTCACGCACGCGGTCGAGCGCAGTTTCAATGCCATCTCCGTTGATGGTGATATGAGCACCAACGACACGGTGGCCATTCTCGCCAACGGTGCAGCAGGTGGGGATACCATCGCCGCCGGGAGCGACGCAGAATCTGCTCTGAAAGGCCTCGTCACCGAGTTCGCCGAGGATCTCAGCAAACTCGTTGTCCGTGACGGAGAGGGCGCAACAAAATTCGTTACCGTCAGCGTTGTGGATGCGGAGTCATTCGAGGATGCAAAGCAAGTTGCTTCCACCATTGCTCGCTCCCCCTTGGTTAAGACTGCACTCTACGGACGCGATGCAAACTGGGGAAGAATTCTGTGCGCTACAGGATACTCTGGCGTGAAGGGCGTGGTGCCGGAGAAGACCAACGTTTCGTTCATCCCCACGGATGGAAGTAAAGAGTTGAAGCTTCTGGTCAACGGTGAGCCGGAGAATGTGGACGAAGACAGGGCGAGCGAAATCCTAGCTATGGAGGACCTTGAGATCAGGGTCAGCTTGGGGTCTGGCGGTGGCCAGGAGGCTGCCTACTACACTTGCGATTTCTCGCATGAGTACGTTACAATTGTAAGTTGAATTTGCTCTAACTTCGAGTGAGGCAGCCATTGACTTCTGCAGAACGGAGACTATAGGACATAGCCTAGCAAAGCTGGGTGAATGAAAATGGGGGAAACGACATTTGCAATTTCATTATGTCCGATTCAAGAGAGCTTCTGCAATACCATTTGTGTGACTAGAACGAAGTTGATCAATGTTCTTCCGCTTGGCGAATCATAACTGTTGACAAGATCGTTTTGTGACAAGGACCTCGGAGGTATTGTTCATGGCATGTGGAAAGCTCTCTTGGCTAGATACCTGTGTATCTGATGTCTGAGAAACTGGGTCGCGTCGAAATGAACGTCCCCTGGCTGTCAGCCGTCAACGGCACCGCGATAGGGTAAGATGGGTTATGTATTCTAGAACTTAGAAATCGGGCCAAGGCAACACAACCAGATTGAGAACAAGTAATGTTATATAACCTTGTCAAGCAGCGCCACCATTTGGGCGAAGCAGGTGGCGGGACAAGAGTTTCTAGATAATCATGTACCTGAATACATAAGTACAATGTCCCTGGTGGGCATTCAGTTCAGAACATTCTCCAGCTTCGGGGGCACCTAATTACCAAAATAAGGGGATCTCTGAACTCGTGGCACTGGTAAATAAGCTAGAGAGTGTGTACTTACGTATGTGTCAGTAACGTAGTAGCGCAGGAAGTGAATCAAACCTGGAAGTGAAATCAGTCTTGAGGTGTGATTCACGGCTAGCTATCTATGCTAAGGTAAAGTACCTGTACTCGGATGTTCCAGAGGCCACGTGAAACAACTACAATAAAAACGGTCCGAACTTCCAATTGTTTACCCAGAGCAAAAAACGGAAAACCGGACACATTATCCAGGCGTTCGGAGTACCGCCCTGAGAAAGGGGGGAGTGAAAACCAGCCGATTACGACGGTTCTGCAGAAAAACCACTTCGCAGCAGCTGTCAGTCGGAAAGAGCTAGTATTTGTTTGCTCATCAGCACCGTTGGGATCGCTCCCGGCCAGAAAATGGGTGAAAGAATTCGAGGAGATGGTGAAAGAAGTAGGGAAAAAGGACGAGGAATACCGGCAGACTCGGGAGGAACTGGAAGCAGTACGGAAGGAATCTGCACTGAATGGCCGTAAGGCCGAAGAGGAAGCCACTGACCCACATGAGGCACAGTGGAGGAACTGAAAGGTTAGGATGGAAGAGGTCCTCGGGATCAAGGACGGACTGCTCAACCGAAAAGGCATACTCTGGATACCGGAGGATGGAAACCTCAAACAAACAATCCTCGAATCAGAACACAACCCAAAGGTCGCTGGACACATGGGCCAGGACAAGACGATCGAGCTGATTCGTCGAAATTTCTGGTGGCCCAAGATGGACGAACGCATCATCGATTACGTCCGAGGCTGTGATGAATGCCAGAAGAACAAGACAGCACGACACCACCCTTATGGACTGACTTCACCCCTGAAGCTTCCTTATGCTCCCTGGCAATCAATCGCTATGGACTTCATCACGGAGCTACCCCTGTCGGAGGAATGCGACCAGTTATGGGTGGTCATAGACCGGTTCACGAAAATGGCGCACTTCCTCCCCCTGGGAAAAAACAGAAAAACGGCCGAGGATCTAGCCATTATTTTCGCACGAGAAATTTGGAAGCACCACGGACTTCCGACCGACATCGTGTCCGATCGGGACTCCAGGTTCACTTCCGAAACATGGAAGGAATTTCTCCGGCTGTCTGGCATCCACCCCCGAATGTCGACAGCCTTCCACCCACAGACTGACGGACAGAGGGAATGCCTCAACCAGACCAACGAGGCCTACCTCAGGGCGTTCGTCAGCCACGAGCAGGACAACTGGGCTGCCCTGCTCCCCATGGCCGAGTTCGCCTATAACAACTCAGTCACGATGGGCAGTGGGATGTCTCCGTTCTATGCCAATTACGGATATCACCCAATCGCCTTCGACCCAGCTGCCTCAGGACCCCTCAACCCGGCCAGCAAACTTTACGCACACTGGATGCATGCTATCTACGAGGAATCCACAAAGCGACAGGAAGTAGCACACGAGCGGATACGTCGCTACATGGACCCCAAGCGAACCAGGCCCCCCAAATATCAAGTAGGGGACTTGGTCATGCTCAACAGATGCAACATCAAAACGTGTCGACCATCGAAAAAGCAGGACCACAAAAATCATGGCCCCTTCCAGGTGGAAAAGATCGTCTCACCCTTCGCCGTCTGACTCACACTTCCCCGGAAGTGGAAGATTCACAACCTCTTCCACGTCTCGCAGCTCAAGCCATTCCGATTGAGCGAGCACCGAGCGCTGCCGGACCCTGCGAAGGTACTCCGGGAAGCCGATGATATCGAACAAAGCAAGGAGTACGATGTTGACAAGTTCCTTGGGAGCACCAAGAAAGGGCGCTGCGTCCTGTACCTCATCAAATAGCTTGACTACCCAGACCGGAAGGACTGGACGGAGGAGCCATACGACAACCTTTCAGTAGAAGGTCTGGAGAAACTCTGGGAGTTTCACAGGAAGAACCCAGACGCTCCGAGGGACTACTAGCTTACCGAGGGTTAGATTCCGATCCACACAGGGCGCATGACGGAGCCGAAGGGTTTGAAGCATGATTGCAGGGTAGTAGGATGGAGGGGTGGAAGACTCCATCCCAACCGATTCTCAGCGAGCATAAGAGCAAAGGTATTGTAATCCCGGAAGAACAACGGCCATCCTTGAACTGTGGCGAGGCGTGGGTGACCGGTTAAGAGCCACTGGTTTTGACCGGCTCTGGCGGCAAGACTACCGTATGGCCGGCCTGATCCCCTGCTACACCGGCGTGCCAGGCGAACCTGTCTTCTGATCACCTCTTCGAAGGAACGCCGTCGTCACCTGATTTCCTTTGCAACACTCCGACGTAGGCCCCTGGGTGGATCACTGGGGCCGAGGGCCGGTCGTCAGCCGAAATGATCCCAAGTTATTTCCCGCAGGAGGGTTTTCTTCAGGCCAGATGACTGGAGGGATGCAAGGGTGGAGGACTGCTTACCAACGTAACTATGAAGTCAAGAGGTGGAAAAGCTTCAGGACGAAGCTTAGAGAAGGAGGGAGTAGTGTTACACCTTAAAAAGTGTAGCGCCAGGTCTAGATAGGAACATAATCAGGTGATCTCACGCTTGCACCCCAAGTCTCGGGCCGGAAGACAGTTCGGCAAGAGGAAAACAGTCAGAGGGTAGCCTTGGCCGGAAAAAACAGACCCTCAGGTCGACCCCGCCGAGTGGACCCGACAACTGCCGACTCTTGTAGCCACTGCACTAGGTTCAGAGATAAGGGTCATGCAAGTCGCACACCATAAGCGGGGCTTCTGTCGCAAGACAGGTCTGAGAGGGTCAAGGTGGCAGATAGGGACCGGAGTTAAGACCTCTCGGCCGTAAGGTACGGCCGAGAAACTAACTCCGGAGCGGGCCCGGTTACGAACCACCTAGGGGTGACAGTCAAAGGAGGCCACGTCACGCACCGAACTGGGGCCACGTTGGGAAATCTTGCCTAGAATAGACTAGTCGCAGGGCGGAACACGGGACCAGTGAACTGTAGCGCTCCTCCTTATCGCTAGGCACCATACAGGACCAATCAGGCCCAAGTGCATCCTCCTGATGATGTTGGAGGACGAGTGTCTTGTAATGAAGAACCTGGCGTCGGCTTCGAAAGAACAGAGAAAAGGACTCCCGTACCAGCGAAGCAGAAAAAGACACTAGAAGAGATCATGTGACTATATGCACGGACTATATCTACGAAATGAAAAACCCACGACGAAAAGACTCCTGATGGAACGGACATCCTCACGATACACCGAAACAAACCCACATGATGAACCTAAGATTATTCCGCTGTGAATAACGACCGAATCGAACCTGACTTTTCGATACCTCTACCTCCACCTCCGTACTCGCATACCCAGGTGTCTCCGATACACAGCACAGTATATACCGTCCGGATGACGAGTGTCAGGGCATTCTGCCATCCAGATGCAGAGTGTCAGGGCATATTTCTTCCAGACGACGAGTGCCAGGGTATTTGCCATCCAGACGCCGAGTGTCAAGGCATGTGGCGTCCGGACGACGTACGCCATGGTATATGCCTTCTGGATGACGAGTGTCAGGGCATTATGCCTTCCAAACGCAGAGTGTCAGGGCATATTTCTTCCAGATGCAGAGTGTCAGGGCATATTTCTTCCAGACAACCAGTGTCAAGGCATATGGTGTCCGGGCGACACACGTCACAGCATATGCCTTCCTGATAACGAGTGCCAGGGCATTTCGCCTTCCAGACGCAGAGTGTCAGGGTATATTTCTTTCAGACGACGAGTGTCAAGGTATGTAGCGTCTGGTCGACACATGCCACAGCATATTTCTTCTAGACAATGAGTGTCAGGGCATTTGCCTTCTGGACACAACGCGCCAAGGGAAATCTTGCGATGGGTGACTGCCCTTCTACCTGCTGGACTATGCTTGTCAGTGCCCATGCCACTCGAAATATTAGGTGGCCGTGTGTATCCGCACTAAACGAAGATGGGCACTACATTAGCCTTCCAGGCGACGAGTTTCAAAGGACAGCCTTTTCTTCCAAACTATATGCGAGTGTTTAGGTAAGTAGTGTCCGGATGACACCCGCCACGGCATATGCCTACTGGACGATGAATTCCATGGCATATACCTTCCATTCGACATGTGTCAGGGCATATTTCTTCCTGACGACGAGTGTCAAGGCATGTGGCTTCCGGACGATACCTGCCACGGCATATGCCTTCCGGATGAAGAGTGCCAGGGCATTTCGCCTTCCAGACGCAGAGTGTCAGGGAATATTTCTTCCAGACGACAAGTGTCAAGGTATGTTGTGTCCTGTCGACCCAAGATATGGCAACTACTTTCTGGACGATGAGTGCCAGGACATATGCCTTCCAGATGATGAGTGCCCGGGCATTCTGCCTTCCAGACGCTGAGTGTAAGGGTGTATTTCTTCCAGACCACGTACGCCTCGGCATGTGCTTTCCGGACGATAAGTGCCAGTACATATACCTTCCGGACAACGTGCGCCACAGCATTTTGCCTTCCAGATGCGGAGTGTCAGGGCATATTTCTTCCAGACGACGAGTGTCAAGGCATATGGCGTCCGGTCGACACATGCCACAGCATATCTCTTCCTGATAATGAGTGCCAGCGCATTTCGCCTTCCAGATGCAGAGTGTCAGGGTATATTTCTTTCAGACGATGAGTATCAAGGCATGTGGCGTCCGGTCAACACACGCCACAGCATATGCCTTCTGGATGACGAGTGCCAGGGCATTTTGCCTTCCAGACGCTGAGTGTTAGGACATTTTTCTCCCGGACGACGAGTGTCAAGGCATGTGGTGTCCGTTCGATGCACACCACGGCATATGCCTACCGGACAACGAACCCCACGGCATATGCCTTCCAGTTGCCGAGTGTCTGGGTGTATTTCTTCCAGATGACGAGTGTCAAGCATGTGGCGCCCGGATGCCGACCTCAATGGCATGTACTTTTCGGACGACGACTACCACGGCATATACCTTCCCGAGGATGAGTGCCCCGGCATTTTGCCTTCCAGACGCAGTGTGTCAGGGCATATTTCTTCCAGATGATGAGTGTCAAGGCGTGTGGCGTCTGAACGACGCACACCACTGCATATGCCTTCCGGATGATGAGTGCCAGGGCAATTTGCGTTCCAGATGCAGAGTGTCAGGGCATCTTTCTTCCAGATGATGAGTGTCAGGGCATTTGCCTTCTGGATGGAGCGCACCAAGGCATGTCTTCCGACGCGTGACTGCGCCTCTACCTGCTGGACTACGCTGGTCTGCGCCCATGCCGCTCGCAATACAAGGCGGTGTGCATATCGGCACTAAACGAAGATGGGCACTGCATTAGCCTTCCAGGTGACAAGTGTCAAAGCACAGCCTTTTCTTCCAAACTATATGCGAGTGTTTAGGTAAGTAGTGTCCGGACGATGCCCGCCATGGCATACGCCTACTGGACGACGAATCCCATGGCATATGCCTTCCAGTCGCCGAGTGTCAAGGCGTATTTCTTCCTCATGACGAGTGTCCAGGCATGTGGCTTCCAGACGATCCCTGTCACGGCATATGCCTTCTGGATGACGAGTGCCAGGGCATTTTGCCTTCCAGACGCAGAGTGTTAGGGCATATTTCTTCCAGACAACGAGTGTCAAGGTATGTTCCGGTCGACGCAAGCCATGGCAAGTGCTTTTCGGAAAACGAGTGCCAGGGCATATGCCTTCCAGATGACGAGTCCCTGGGAATTCTGTCTTTCAGACGCGAAGAGTAAGGGTGTATTTCCACCAGACGACGCACGCCACGGCATATGCTTTCCGGACAACGTGTGCCAGGACATAGCCTTCCGAACGACATGCGCCACGGCATTTTGCGTTCCAAATGCAGAGTGTCAAGGCATATTTCTTCCAGACGACGAGTGTCAAGGCATGTGGCGTCCGGACGACGCACGCCACGATATGTGCTTTCCAGACGGTGTGTGCCAGGGCATATGCCTTGCAGACGACGAGTGCCAGGGCATTTTGCCTTCCAGACGCGGAGTGTCAAGGCATATTTCTTGCAGACGACTAGTGTCAGGGCATTTGCCTTCTGGATATGGTGTGGCAAGGTATATCAATCTACGTGTGCCACCGCATATACTTCCAGACTCCGCTTGCCAGTGCAGATGCCGCTGCCAACGCGTGCCGGCCATGCGTATACGTAATAGACGAAGATGGGCACAGCAGTAGCCTTCCAGGCGACGATTGTCAAAGTGGCGCCTTTTCTTTGTGTCGGCGAGTGTTAAGCATGTGACGTCTGCACGACGTACACCATGGCATATGCCATCCGGTCGGCGAGTATCAGGGCAAATACCTTCCAGATGCAGTGTGTCAAGGCATATTTCTTCCAGACGATAAGTGTCAGGGGCGTATTTCTTCCAGATGACGAGTGTCACAGCCTGTGGCATCCAGACGACGCCCACCACAGCATGTGCTTTTCGGACAACGAGTGTCAGGGCGGATTTCTTCCAGACGACGCATGCCACGGCATTTCGCCTTCCAGACGCAGAGTATCAAGGTATATTTCTTTCGGATGACAAGTGTCAAGGTATGTGGCGTTCGGACGACGTCTGTAATGGCATATGCCTTCCGGATTATGAGTGCCATGGCATTTTGCCTTCCAGACACAGAGTGTCAGGGCATATTTCTTCTGGACGACGAGTGTCAAGGCATATTTCTTGCAGACGACTAGTGTCAGGGCATTTGCCTTCTGGATACGGTGTGGTAAGGCATATCTATCTACATGTCAAGATCCTACTTCAACTTCTCCGTTTGTCTCGACAGGCAACGTAGGCGGGGTCTGCAGCGTGAGCGCACCTACTCACACTTCCGGTGTACTCACACTTCCGGCGTACTCACACTTCAGGCGTACTCGCATGCCTTGCGTGAGCTCGGTGTTCTCGCGGTATCCATCACGCCCAGCATGGTCTCTTCACGGCTCTTCTCACACGTCTTGCTTGGGCTCGTTGTTCTCGCGGTATCTATCACGTCCGGTGTGGTCTCTTCACAGCTCTTCTCACACGCCTTGCGTGGGCTCATTGTTCTCACGGTATCCGTTACACCCGGCGTGGTCACTTCCGGGCTCTTCTCACACGCCTTGTGTGGGCTCGTTGTTCTCGTGGTACTTGTTCACGCCCGGCGTGGTCTCTTCGCGGCTCTTCTCACACGCCTTGTGTGGGCTTGTTGATCTCGCGGTATCCGTCACATCCGGCGTGGTCTCTTTGCGGCTCTTCTCACACACCTTGCGTGGGCTCGTTGTTCTCGGGGAGTGGTGGTCCCAGCGCCGGTCATGGGGATAGAGAGGTAGGTCTGTGGAGAGAGATAATAGATTGCGTGGAGAAGAATCTCCAGACTAGCTACCATGCCCTTCCTTTATACTTTTCCTTCCCTCAGTGGAATCACAGCTTGCCCGCAAGACTGACACAGTTCCTCCGTCTAACATCATGACTCGATCGCTGTGCCCAAGGAAAACACATGATCGCACTTGGCCACCGCGCGGCCAACACTCTACTTGCCGCAACAGGTGACAGGACGCGCAAGCAGTAACAGTAAAGGAAAGGAAGACTAACGTACAACTTAATCAAGGGAAAATAATACACGTAATGAACATGTGAGAAGGACGCGCAAGCTCAATCAATGGGAGACAACAAATGTAGCGAACAGGAGAAAGGATGCGCAAGTAACATAACGGAGACGAAGGAGAGAGGTCTAGACCGGCCAGCGGTCGGGGATATAGCTACCGGAGCGATATGGCGGAGATCGGTCGAGGCGTCTAAGTGCGGAGGATGACCGCGCCTGTGGCAGCGGAAACGAGGATGAGCCACAGGGCAACAAGGGTGATAGTGGTACCGGCGCCTGCGCTAAGGGTGAGAGTGACACCGGCACCGGCGCCAAGGAGCCTGTCGCGCCAGGTTCGTGACAGTACGTCCCCGGCCCAAACCGAAGCTCCGGCGAGGTCATGTCGGGTCGTCAGGGTCCTGCAGCGGATGGGGGTGCGGTAGATGTGGACGGGCCAGCTAGCCTGCTGCCGGACTTGGAGTAGTTCGTTCATTCGCTGTTGTTCAGTGATGATGGCTCCCAGGGTGTTGGTCATCTGCTGGAGTTGCCGTTGGTCCGCGTAGTGGAACTCGTTCATCCGCTGGGCGAGCGACCGGTGTACGACATGATTGCGGTGGGCATCCCGGGTGGTTGTTTGATGTATCATGGTGACGATTTCCCTCCGGAGGGCGAGTTGCTCGTCCTGTAGTGCCGCAGTCGCGGCCTGGGGGTTTATGTTTTCCTGATCATCCTGTGGTGGCGTGATGTCCGCCAAGGTTTCACGTGGGGCTGCAGCGCTGCAGCGGAGGTGGTGGTTTTCCATGTTCACGAGGAACCGGCATTCGGGGCCGACCCGCTTTCCTCAGTGCCAGTCCGCGCATGCTTTCACGGGGTTGAGGCGTCGTTCGCAGGTTACTTCGAGTAGTTCGTTAGGGTGTGGGAGTGGGCAGTTGCAGTTTGTTGCTCGGCGGCGGCGGCTTCGGCGCGGGTAGTAGTTGTTGTCCTTGCTCTGGCGGTGGGTGTTGCAGTAGTCATCATAGCAGGCTGTCTAGTGCAGGGATGCATGGTTGTTGGTACGGGGCTGTTCTGCAGCAAACAGCGGGGGCGAAGGTGCAGCTGGAGGGGCGCCCCATCCATCGGTCATGGTGGCAGCAATGCCCCAGTCATTGTTGGGTTCGTTTGTGGGTAGTTCGGTTTGTTCGTTATCGGCGGAGGTTGTGATGGGAAACTCGGAGGTGCGGCTGCGGCCAGCAAAGGTCCAGCCTTCGTTGGTGTCGACAGTGGCATTGGTGGACATATCGGGTTTTTAGAGTTGGGGTGCGGGTTTCTCAGGGTATTCCTTGTGGAACAGGCGGACGACGTCGGGTGAGTTCTCAAAGTTGCGGGCGCGATACCAAGTACGATCGGGGTAATGGAAACCGGTCCACTTAACTCGATACTGGATCTGATTTCTAGGGCGTCGGAAGTCAAGGATTTTCTCTACTTCCCACTCTTGCTGTTCTTGGATGATCACAGGTGGTGGCGGTGTTTGTTGGTGTCCTGGGATGGGTTCGGTGCTGGCTGTGGGTTCGAGGAGGCTGATGTGGAAAACTGGGTGGATCCTGACAGTGGCCAGTAGGTCAAGTTTATATGCTCTTGAGCCTACCTTCTCGAGGATGGTGTACGGGCCTATCTGCTTGTGGTCCAGTTTGTTCGATGGTCGGGTTGTCCGGATGTGTTTCCATCGTAGCCAGACCCTGTTACCTGGGTTCAGTACCAGATCCGGATGTCGTGTTTTGTTGGCTTGCGCTGCTTGAGACATTTGGACTTCCTTGATCTCTGCTCGAAGTTCTTCATGCAACCTTATTAATGCCGCGACATATTCCGACACTTCCGGGGTCTCATCGATCCGGGTGCTTAGGTCTGGCAGGAAATGAGGGTGATATCCATAGTTGGCAAAGAAGGGGGTTATTTTTGTGGTTCCGGTTTGTGTGTTGTTATAGCAGAATTCAGCAATTGGCAACAACCTTTCCCAGTCGTCCTGCTGGTAGTTGCAGTATGCCCGGAGATAGTGCTCGAGGGTAGCATTGGCTCTTTCCGTTTGTCTGTCTGTTTGTGGGTGGAAGGCTGTGCTGAGGTTGCGTGATATCCTGAGTGCTTCCGTTACTCGTTTCCAGAAGTCTCAGGTAAACAGGGACCCTCTGTCTGATACAATACTGCTTGGCAGTCCGTGGGGTCTTATAACTTGTCAGAGGAAGTGGTCTGCTAGGTCTTCGGGGTCCATGGTACCCTGGCAGTCGACGAAATGTCCCATCTTTGCGAGGCAATCGATTATTACCCATAACCTGTCTTTTCTGTTGCTCGTCGGCAGCGCGGTGATAAGGTCCGTTGATATCCTGTCCCATGGTCGGTGTGGGAGTTCCAGTGGCTTTAGCATTCCAAATGGCACGTGTTGGATTGGCTTGATGCGATGGCAGGTGTCACAGTGGTCGACGTATCTGTGGATGTACTTTCGTTGCACTGGCCAGTAGAAATTTCGGCTAACAAGTTCCAGAATTCTTGCTCGGCCTGGGTGTCCTGTGGCTTGCGCATTATGGTGGTCTCTTAATATGCGTAGTCGCAGGGTGTCATTGTCCGGGACCCATATGAGGCCATCGTACATTAGCAACTGGCTGTTTTCCTCGCATAACCCTAGCGCGATCTTTCCGTCACAGGTGGTCCCGCTCCCTTTTTTCCTCTGAATTTCTTGGATCTCTTTATCTGCTGCGCTTAGTGTCCAGATTTCATTCAGGAGTTCCTTGTCTATCTCGAGGTTGATGGTTTCCGTTGTATTGGCCTGGAGTGCTTCGAATGCTTCTTCGGGTAGCAAGATTCGGCTGTGGTTCCCTCGATGCTTCATATCCCCTTCCCAGCGAGAGTCTCCTGACTCTCTAGAGAGGATGTCTTGCTTGCCGGCCAATTTCCCGGGTCGATACTTGATCACGAAGTCATAGTTATCTAATCGCTCACCCCACCGGGCTTGTCGCAAATTGAGATCTTTTTTTGTTTTCCAGTATTCGAGGTTTTTGGGGTCGGTGAGGATCGTGATTTTTGGTCCCGTTGTTTTACAATAAGTATCCCATTTTCGTAGTGCGTCGACCATCGCCAGTAGCTCCTTATCGTGGATGTCGTAATTGCGCTCCGGGTCTTTGAGTTTCCTTGAGTAGTATGCTACAGGATGCAGGATTCCCTTTGCGTCGGGTTGTGAGCAGATTGCTCCTATGGCGTAGTCTGAGGTGTCTGTTTCGATGGTGATGGGTTGTTCCCGATCGAAGTGTTACAATATCGGTTCCATGATCATTGCTCCCTTTAGCATCTCAAACGCCTCCTGCTGCTTGTCACCCCATTCCCATAACTTGTCCTTCCTTGTGAGGGAGGAGAGGGGTATCATAAACTTGCTATAGTCTCTGATGAACCTTCGGTAGAAGTTGGCGAAACCCAGGAAGCTCTGCACCCCTTTGACGTTTGTTGGCTCCTTCCAGTCTCTGATTGTTCGGATCTTTTCTTCGTCCATTCTCAGCCCTTCTGGCGATATGACATATCCCAGATATTCTGTTTCCATGGCGTGGAATTCACATTTGGATGCTTTCAGTGTTAGTCCGGTGTCATGTACTCGTGTGAGTACTGCCCGGACATGTTTTCGGTGTGTTTCCTCGTCGGGCGAGAAGACCAGGATGTTGTCCAGATATGCCACGCAGAAGATGTCTAAATAGTCACTCAGGATCTCGTTCATCCATTGTTGGAAGGATGCCGGGGCGTTGGTGAGTCCGAACGGCATGACGTACTACTTGTATAGCCCATATCGAGTTCGAAACGCTGTCTTCCATTCGTTCCCCTTTGCAATGCGGAGGTTGTAGTACGCATCTCGTATATCAAGTTTGGTGTAGATGGTGGCGCTGGAGAGTTGATCGAAAGACTCGCCGATCAGTGGCAGCAGTGTCCAATCTTTGATTGTGATTTCGTTTAGTTGCCGGTAATCCACACACAGGCGTAGTTCTCCATCCTTTTTCTTGACGAAATGTATTGGTGCTCCGGCCGGGGAGCTGGATGCCCAGATCCATCCTTGTTTTTCGTTGATTTCTAGGTATTCTCTCAGGGCCTTCATTTTGTCTTCGTTCAGGGGTCGCAGTGGCTCATACGGGGGTGTCTTCCCTTCTTCCAGTGGGATATGATGGTCCTGCATGCGGTGAGGTAGGGGTATCGTTGGTTCTTGTTCAGTGAATACATCGAGAAATTCGTGATATTCCGGGGGAATTGGATTGTTGCTTGTGCTGGAGGTCTCTTTGAATTTGTCGATTACTGTCTGGCATACCTCCTATGGGTCTGTTTCGCCGATTTCCCAGTTCTCTTCTTCTGCCAGTGTTTTCTTATAGTATTGCTCTGTGGCTTTTTCTTCTGGGACTGTGTTGGCTCTTGGTGAGCTGGGTAGGCATTTCTCGGCGTAGTGGTCGGAGTGGAATTTCATGGTGTGATTCTTCCGTCCTATTACTGGGTCGTGGAGTTTGAGCCACGGGAGTCCCAGGATAATCGGAGCATTCCCGATCGTGATGCAGTGTAGCCGGATGTCCTCCTCGTGATGGTTGATGGTTAGGTGGATCTGAGCGTCGTGGGTTACCGGCCCGCCGGTGACCTCACTTCTGTCGACTGTCAATACTCGTCTTGGCGTTGTTTTTTGTTGCATAGGTATTCCGCTGGCCTCATCATAGGCCTTATCGATGAAGTTTTCTGATGCCCCACTGTCCACCAAGGCTGTAGTGGTGCATTCCTTCCCGTCAGTCCCCTGGATTCGTACTTTAATCGTAATTTTTTCCTCGCGGTCGTATCGGGCGGTTCGTACTAGGTACGGGGGGTCTCCTTCGGGTTTGACAACAGGTGTTTCCCTCGGATGGTGGTTGTCGGCACCTATTCCCGAGGGTTGTCGTTTCCCGACGGTTCTTCTTCGGTCGTCTCTTCAAAGGTGGCTTCTACGGCCCTGTATGGTCTTCTCCATGGAACTCGTTCTTTCCTGGGCTGGGGGTATTCTTTTGCGAAATGTCTTTTCTTTCCGCAGTTGTAATATTCCCCTGTGATTACTCGTTGTGGGAATCGGTTCGGCGTTCACCTTGCGAATTTGAATCGTCGGGTGGCATCGAGGTCCATAGGGTCTCCCGGAGGTTTCGCCGGAGGCTCCTTTGTGTCGACGTGGAAGCGCACTTCTGGGTTGGTGGTAGGTCGGCGATTAATGACTCCAAGGTTGCATAGGCGGCTATCTGTTTTGATGGCGGCAGTGGCATAGTCCACCAAGACTGTGGTGGGGGTTTTGCTTATGACTAGGTGTCTTTTTACGTCGGGGTGTAATCCGTCTCGGAATCGTGCAATGCATATGTTGTCCGCGTATGGGAGGTCTGCTTTGATTCGCTGAAATTGGGCCCAGTAGGTGGCCGCTGTCCGATTTCCCTGCTGGATCTTCTGGAATTTCTCGAATGCTATTTCCTTGGCGTCTACCTGGCCGAAGGCGTGCTTCATGTTGGTTTTTAGTTCTTCCCATGTCAGGTTGATTCCTCCTTCCTGGTTTAGGAAGGTTTCCACCCAATTCCAGGCTACCCCCCGTAGCAGAGAGGATGCATATCCTGTTTTCTTGTCATCGTCATTGAATCGGTTTCCTTCTGTCCTAAACTTGAGCTTGCACTGGGCCAAGAATGTTTTGAACTTTGCTTTGTCTCCTTCGAATGGTTCGGGGTCCTGGAGCTTTGGGTAACTGCTTCGGGGTGTCTCTCTGGCCGAGAGGATTTCTCGTGACATCTCCGTGGTGAGGAGCTGGGGTCCCGCCCCTCCTGCTCCTGTTTCGTCCCCATTTCTTTCGGTTTGCTATGGTGAATCTGGCGTCTGGGGTCTTGATCGGGGGTCTGGGGTTACCGCGCTTGGGTATCGGTAGTCGTCGGGGACCCTTGTGAATTCTCTGAGGCTGAGGGGATCCTCGCTGTTTTCGTCCTCGGAGGCCACTGTGTTGCTATGTCAGGTGTTGATGGGGAGACGCAATTTAGTGTCAAGATCCTGCCTCGAGTTCTCCGTTTGTCTTGACAGGCAACGTAGGTGGGGTCTGCAGCGCGAGCGGTCCTACTCACACTTCCTATGTACTCACACTTCCGGCGTACTCACACTTTAGGCGTACTCGTACGCCTTGCGTGAGCTCGGTGTTTTCGCGGTATCCGTCACTCCCAGGGTGGTCTCTTCGCAGCTCTTCTCACACGTCTTGCATGGGCTCGTTGTTCTCGAGGTATCTGGCATGCCCGGCGTGGTCTCTTGGCGGCTCTTCTCACACGCCTTGTGTGGGCTCGTTATTCTTGCGGTATTCGTCATGCCCGGCGTGGTCGCTTCGCGGCTCTTCTCACACGCCTTGCGTGAGCTCGTTGTTCTCGGGGAGTGGTGGTCGCAGCGTCAGTCACGGGGATAGAGAGGTAGGTCTGTGGAGAGAAATAATAGATTGTATGGAGAAGAATCTCCAGACTATCTACCGCACCCTTCCTTTATACTTTTCCTTCCCTCTGTGGAATCACTGCTTGCCCGCAAGACTGACACAGTTCCTCTGTCTAACAACATGACTCGATCGCCGCGCCCAAGGAAAACACATGATCGCACTCGGCTACCGTGCGGCCAACACTCTACTCGCGGCAACAGGAGAAAGGACGTGCAAGCAGTAACAGTAAAGGAAAGGAAGACTGACGTACAACTTAATCAAGGGAAAACAATACTCGTAACGAACATGGGAGAAGGACGTGCAATCTCAATTAATGGGAGACTACAAACGTAGTGGACAGGAGAAAGGGCGCGTAAGTAACATAACGGAGACGAAGGAGAGAGGTCTAGACCGGCCAGCGGTTGGGGATATCGCTACCCGAGCGATATGGCGGAGATTGGTCGAGGCGCCTAAGCGCAGACGATGACCACGGCTACGGCAGCGGAAACGAGGACAAGCCACAGGGCGACAAGGGTGAGCATGGCACCGGCGCCGGCGCCAAGGAGCCTGTCGCGCCAGGTTCGTGACACTACGTGTGCCGCCGTATATACTTCCGGACTCCGCTTGCCAGTGCACATGCCGCTGCCAACGCGTGTTGGCCATACGTATGCATACTAGACGAAGATGGGCACAGCAGTAGCCTTCCAGGCGACTATTGTCAAAGCGGTGCCTTTTCTTTGTGTCGACGACTGTCAAGCATGTGGCGTCTGGATGATGTACACCATGGCATATGCCTTCCAGTCGGTGAGTGTCAGGGCAAATACCTTCCAGATGCAGTGTGTCAAGGCATATGTCTTCCAGACGACAAGTGTCAGGGGTGTATTTCTTCCAGATGACGAGTGTCACAGCCTGTGGCGTCCGGACGATGCCCGCCACGGCATGTGCTTTTCGGACGACGAGTGTCAGGGCGGATTTCCTCCTGACGATGAATGCCACAGCATTTAGCCTTCCAGACGAAGAGTGTGAAGGCATATTTCTTCCAGATGACAAGTGTCAAGGTATGTGGCATCCGGACGACGCCTGCCATGGCATATGCCTTCTGGATTACGAGTGCCATGGCATTTGCCTTTCAGACGCAGTGTTTCAAGGCATATTTCTTCCTTACGACCATTGCCAGGGCATTTGCCTTCTGGGCGCAGCGCGCCAAGATGTTTCTTCCTTGGCGTGGCTGCACCTCTACCTTCCGGATGACGCTCATCAGTACCTATGCCACTCCTAATACGAGGCAGCCATTCATATGCGCACTAGACGATGTTGGGCAGCGCATTAGCCTTCGAGTTGACGAGTGTCGTAGTATAGCCTTTTCTTCCAAACTACGAATGTCTAGGTATGTAGTGTCTGGATGACATCTGCCATGGCATCTGCCTCCAGGACGACGAATCCCATAGTATATGCCTTTCAGACGCCGAGTGTCGGGTCATATTTCTTCCAGATGATGAGTGCCAAGGCATGTTGTGTCCGGACGACGCACGCCACAGCATGTGCTTTCCAGACGACGAATGCCAGGGCATTTGCCTTCTGGACGCAGCGCACATGTCTCCGGGTATATCTTACGGACTATGCTTGTCAGTGCGCATGCCGCTCTCAACGCGAGGCAACCGGGCGTATGCGTACTAGATGAAGATGGGCACTACAGTAGCCTTCTGGGTGACGAGGGTCAAAGCAAATGGTGTCCTGACGAAGTGTGTCCGTACATACTTCTCCAGGACGATGACTTGCCAGTGCAGCTTCTGTACTACTCAAGCCAGGCTACACGCCATAATCGCAGCCCCTGGTGCCGTTGATACGGCATTCTGTTCTCATTTCACAACACGTCTAACCCGTATCCGAGATGCATGCCATGCCAGTACTCGTATTACTTGTCATACGCCCTTCTTGGAGTTGTAATACATTAAATAGTAACTGTAAATACCCTTCTTAGCGGCGTATTCCCACCGCCGCCTGATCCAACTCATCCTTCGTCATGTAATCCACTTCCTTCCAGGTTGTCAAATCGATATGACTGTTGACGATCCATGCTTTCCGCATCGTTTCCGAGGTGCTGGGTTCCTTGGGAATAAGATGCGCTGCACCAGTGATGTTTCCTCCGCTGATCACCACATAGCCACTCCCCTTTGTTGCCTCCGTCACTCTGACCATCCCGGATGCCCTCTCAGGCATGCCGCCCACACTGGGTACCGGCGTTTGTACAAATACACACCAAACCAGACCACCTAAGACTTCAAGGTTGAACAGCTTCAGGAGACGGTATGGTACATGTCCCCGAAGTGCCTTGTATGCTGGTTCCTGGCCCTCTCTGGGGCGTGATGTCTGCACCCATACCCAGTCGTTCTGAGGATCTTGCCTGTGCCACCTCTGCTCCCCGGTACATCAAACGGTCTGGATCACTTGATCTCCATGCATATTGGTGACAGGAATTTGAATGCCGTGGTACCCCTGTGCAGTACAACATATCAGCGCTTCCAAGTTGGTTTCTACCCTCTGTGAAACCAGAACACTGCTCGTGGCGTGCTGCAGCTGCCTCCGAAGGTACAAGTTCCCCACTGAGGCCAATACAGCAGCAAATGTATTGCTTTTCGATGTGGTGGAACCCTGCACTGAAACGAACTTCAAGTCCTTGACGGTTGGAAGGCTGGTTTTGCCGCTCCCAGTGGTGTTTACGGTGCCATGGGCATTGTGATTAAGCCTCCATACGGCGAAAGCATCGCTGCGTAGGTAGTGTTTGAGGATCTGCGTGTAGAAGTTGCCAGACCGATTGGATTTGTTGTACGGAATCTTGATCTGCGTACGGTGGGAACTTCCTCCGGTCTCCGTAGACCACTGCCTAAGGCATCCATAACGTTGGATCTGCTTGCGGAAATACAGCATCTGGTGAATCTTCGGAAAGTTGAAATCGCCTCCATCAGCATGGTGTTCAACCATTTCATTGTTCATGAATTCATTCCATGACTTGCGCTGTCACTGACGGTGGGCCGCAGTTTTGAACTTCATCGACTTCAAATCATTGTCTCTCTCCGTGATCAACTCCTTTCGGCAAGCTTCACCTTCTTGAGTGACCCTTTTGCCAGCACCAAATTGACGAAAGACATCCTTGAAGTGGTGAAAGTTCTGCAGAGCAGTACTCATCAGTTCTAATGTTTGCTCATTGTGTGAGTCGTATTGAGAGTAGAAGTAGAACTCCACGAATGCTCGACTGCATTCGATTGCCTGGTTGAAAACATCACACTGAGAAGCGGATGGGGCACGTAGAGCACAGTGTAAGACGGTGACAAGGAAACGCGACATGGGTTTGAGTTCCTTCCCCTGCCAGCTTGACATCTTCTCGTACGTCTGCCGGGGTTACGCCATATCAAGATACGCAGGTACAGAAAGCCAGATATTGTTGAACACTTCGAAGCGCTTATGTTGCTTCAGAAACACCGAAAGCCATCCCAGAAGGTGCTTCAACATCCCCAGTTGCATTGTATGGAGCAAGTCGGGTTTCGGAAGGTCGCTTGTCACACAGTCAAGATCCCAAACAACATTGGAGCCTTGATGTACGTCAAAACTTGCGAGCCTTGCGTTTGCTGTAGCGGTATTAGGGACGCTAAGTGCCCTGTATTTGTCATGGTCACACATTGGATACAGTCAGACAGGAAGTTGGCCCACCTTGGCTTTTGGCATTCACACAAGTAGCATACGCCGTTTTTGATATTATGAAGGTCCCGATGCTCCAGATAATCGGCAATCCAGGCAGCTGGCGAAGCAATGCAACGTCTGAAGTGGCCATCCGCATACCAGGCAAAAAATACCCGGCAATCCGCATGCATTAAAGGTCCCAAGATATGGCGTAAGACATGCTTCAAGATCATTCGGTTGTGTTCCTTCTGTTCGTTGTACCAGCTCAGAGGAATGTCGCGCATCTTGATAGCGATCGGAAGCAGAGCGACCAATAGTACGCTGTGCATTGCGGTTGCCATGTGAGCCGAGGCGGATAGGTTTGCTATCGTCATGTATACAGGCCACTCTTTCTTATCGCCGGAGAAATTCGTAAGATGGGTGGCGTCGGACATGAAGATTATGGGTATCATGGTATCTCCGTCGTCTAGTAGGGTCTGTATTGCAGTCAGCACAGCATAGACAGCTCTGGGTGTGGCGTTGAAGTCCAGCGGAGGAGATTCTCACCTGCCGTTCCTACCACCAGTCAGAAGTATGCATCTGACTGTAGACACATCTTCCTTGCTCATCAAACCATTGCTGGGGCGCATATGAAAGGTGTTCTGCATACGCCGGCTGCCGTAGAAGCCACCGCGCACACTCGATGATATCCTGGTGCCAGAATTCGACCCCGGTGAGTCCTTTTGTCACATCTGGTAAGCGTGAAAGCCTCTAGTAATCGTGTGCTATCCATCTTTCGAGCCTGTCCTCACCAGTAGATAGTCCTATTTCATTCCTTCATTGACTGGTAGCTGACTTTAATTATCCTTCACGAATTTCGACGATGGGTAACACGACTGAAGTTTGCCCTCAATGTTTTAAGAAATTCAAGATGACGATATGGCTACAAAAGCATATTAGTAAGGAACATCCAGAATATATAAAAGAGATCGATCTTAAGAGGCGTAGGGATTGCACGGAGGATGAGCGACGACCTTCCAAGCACCGCGTTCAGTCTTTGTACGTCGTCTTTCAGAATCACGACTCAGACCCCGTGCAATCTGATTGCAATGCCATTGACAACGCCCCTCGCGAATTCTCCGATTGCCAGTCACCTGATTATCCTTCCACATTAATGTACCAGAATGCAGGCCTGCCATGCGCGTACGTTCCTCAGGAAGGTGAATACATCATGTCCAGCGACGACCCATACTACCCATTTGCCAACGAAGAAGAATTTAACTTCGCCGAAGTTGTGACTGCAAAAGGGCTCGCTGGGAGTGTGATTGTGTCACGAACCTGGCGCGACAGGCTCCTTGGCGCCGGTGCCGGTGCCACTCTCACCCTTGTCGCCCTGTGGCTCGTCCTCATTTCAGCTGCCACAGCCGCGGTCATCCTCCACGCTTAGACGCCTTGACCGATCTCTGCCATATCGCTCTGGTAGCGATATCCGTGACCGCTGGCTGGTCTAGACCTCTCTCCTTCGTCTCCGTTATGTTACTTGTGCGTCCTTTCTCCTGTCCTCTACGTTTGTTGTCTCCCATTGATTAAGATTGTGCGTCCTTCTCCCATATTCGTTACGAGTATTGTTTTCCCTTGATTAAGTTGTACGTCAGTCTTCCTTTCCTTTACTGTTACTGCTTGCGCGTCCTTTCTCCTGTTGCCGCGAGTAGAGTGTTGGCCGTACGGCAGCCAAGTGCGATCATGTGTTTTCCTTGGGCACGGCGATCGAGTCATGATGTTAGACGGAGGAACTGTGTCAGTCTTGCGGGCAAGCTGTGATTACACAGAGGGAAGAAAAAGTATAAAGGAAGGGCGCGGTAGCTAGTCTGGAGATTCTTCTCCACGCAATCTATTCTCTCTGACCCCCCCCAGCTTTTTCGACAGCCACCACTGTCTTCTGCCATCGAACAAGCTCTCGACTACGTCAAACGATTCCCCAAGAGCAGGGCTACAGTCTCATTAGCTGTCAGCCCAATCTCTTCGGTTTTTAGTTTCGACCCCCCCTCCGCCGACCTCCCCCCCATCAGTGATCGCGGACCGCGCATCCGACCATCACCACCTTCGTCACCACCTCTGAAGATATCTCGGGACCTTCCTCTTGTGTTAAAAGCTTTCGGTAGTGACGTGTATACGTCACAAGCCAAAGCCTCCCTGTGAGGAGAGCCACCCAGTCCCAGATAGACCTGCGAAGAGCAGAGATAACACTGTCAAGAACTAGTACCATGCCGTTCGAAACCCAGCCTCATCTACGCGCCAAGCGTGCCCGTACGGAAAGTGACCCAGAGTCAGACGGAGACGATATGGATCTCCAACCCGCTGAGAATCTCACTGCGACTCAGTCACTCGACGACAGCAATGAGAGCGCTGAATATACCTCCCTACAGCTTCCCCC
>Ga0307508_10000828_pt1 | contig 35946 bp, 25 predicted proteins | sample 9_EM_MG_FD_203089 | JGI IMG/M metagenome (GOLD analysis project Ga0307508, IMG submission 203089) | Populus trichocarpa ectomycorrhiza microbial communities from riparian zone in the Pacific Northwest, United States - 9_EM | ecosystem: Host-associated > Plants > Roots > Unclassified | place...
TATCGGCCGGTGAAATGGTAACGGTAGCGCAGGCATCCGCTTTGGCATTGGCATCGGTAATAACACGGCCGCCGCTCAGGCCGTTGTCTTCACCATATTGCAGGGTCACATCATACGTATCGTCATATACATCGCCCGATGAAGCCGCAGAACTTGACAAATTAGCTGTTGTATCATCGTCCGAACTGCCTTTGTTTTCTTTTTTGCAGGCGAATAATACGGTGGCCGTAAGGATGACCATTACCCCGCTTTTCAGAATGGCTGAATTGATTTTCATAGTACTCATTTTTGTTTTTAGGTGCATATTGAAGTAGTAACTGCTTTCAGACCAGAACATTGCTGTGGGGTTTAAAGGAAGAGCGGTAATTTCAGCGAACGACCGGAAAATTCAGCCAACGACCGGAAAAACAGCCCTGTACAGGTGGTCATTTATTACATTTGATGATGCGTATCAATCGCCCGGCGGGCTTTTCAGGCTATTCCGGGGCCATACAGGCTGTTTCCTGGGTAGTCGTATTTTTTTTCATGCTGTACGTGGCCGCCTTCCGTTTGGGCTGGCCATATGCGCTCCTGCGGGTGCCGCCGGTGATGGCATGCCACCTCGTCAATTTTTATGTATGCTATAGCTGGCTGGTGCCCCGGTATTATGAACGCAAACGCTATGCGCCGGCTTTTGCCGGTTTTTTGCTGCTCCTGCTGCTGCTTACACCCATCCGTATGGCCATAGAAACCCGCCTGGCGGCATTGCCCGGATCGCCTTCGATGCCGCTGTTACGCGCAGCCGGCAGCCGGGGACTGCGGGGCTTTGTGCTGGTATCTGAATTACTGGTTGCGCTTTTTGCTTCGCTGCTGCGCCTGGCGGCGCGACAGCGCGCACAAAAAAAGCAGCTGGCGGAAGCAGAACGCCTGCAGCTGGAAACGGAGCTGCGCTTTCTCAAAGCGCAAACCAGCCCGCATTTTTTATTCAATACCATCAATAATATTTATGCGCTCACGCTGGCCAAATCAGATAAAGCGCCCGCAGCCCTGATGAAACTGTCGGCCCTGCTGCGCTACCTGCTGTACGAATGCCACGAAAAAGTATCGCTGCAAAAAGAAATGGAAGCATTGCACTCCTATGCAGAACTGTTCCGGCTGCGGTACCAGTGGCCCGTATCGCTTTCCATCAGCAACGAAGCGCGCGATCAGCACCTGCTGCTGGAGCCGTTGTTATTGCTGCCCCTGCTGGAAAACGCCGTCAAGCATTCGGCCCTGGGCACGGATGCCGGCGCGTATGTAGTGATGGATGTGCGCCAGGATGACCAATATATTATGGCCACCGTGGTCAACAGCAAGGCGCGCAGGCCGGCAGAGCCGGGGAGCGGCGGCATTGGCCTGGCCAATATTCGCAAGCGCCTGCAGATACTACATCCCGGCGCACATGCGTTGTCCATACATGAAACCGATGCCTATTTTTCAGTACAGATAAAAATCCCCGCGGCATGATATTATCCACTGTCATTATTGACGACGAATACCTGGCCATCGATATCCTGCGTGATTACAGCCGCCGCCTGGGGAAGCTGGACATACAACAGGCATTTACGCGCCCCGGCGAAGCGCTGGCATACCTGCAGCAGCATAAAGTGGATCTGTTGCTGCTCGACATACAGATGCCTTACCTCGATGGCTTCGCGCTGCTGCAACAGCTGGCCGTGCCGCCGGCCATTATTTTTACCACCGCCCGCCACGACTATGCCGTCAGGGCCTTTGAGCTGGACGTGGTAGACTACCTCGTAAAACCCATTGCCTTCGAACGGTTTGAAAAAGCCATCAGCCGGGCAAGGGATTATATCGAATACGGCGCGCTGCTGCAACAGCGCAAAGCGCCCCGCAACGAATTTCTCGTGGTAAAGTGCGACTCGAAAATGGTAAAGATTCCTTTTGCCGACATCGAATACATCGAAGGGCTGAGCGAATACGTAAAAATTTATACCGCCGAAAAAACCTACATCACCCTTGCCGCTCTCAAAGAGCTCATCACGCTGCTGCCGGCCGATGCTTTCGTTCGGGTGCACAAAAGCTATATCGTAGCTACCCGCTCCGTAAAAGAATTTACCTCGCAATCGGTGTTGCTTCCCGGCAGTAAAACCATACCGGTAGGCCGGGTGTACAAGGAGCTGTTTTTAAAGACAATGGGAAAATAACATCAGAAACAGCCGTACAAAATCCTGAAACCGGAATGTAGCGTGGGTGCTGCTGATGCGCCCGATAAAAAACTGATGGGCAGAACATGGGTGACTGGACGTCGCTCTTTTGGGAGCGTTTTTCCTTCTGATTTATAAATTGGTGAGAGTCATATAATTAAACCAAATCTTTCTTCCCTGTTTCGACATTCTTTTCATTTTTTTCTACAAATCTGATATCCCGGGCTAAGCCTTCAGGGTACTTTGCAGGCATCGTTTTTCGATTGCTTAATCAAATTGCTGTATGAAGAAAAGTCTCCGCCTGACCCTCTTTGGGATTATCATTCCAGGCATTGCCATCCTCCTGGTTTTTGCCGTTTCCTGTAAAAAGAATACCGGCGGCAGCACCAATCCGCCGGTGGTCCCCGCATCAACCGGCGGCGGGCAATTGGTCACGGATACCGGGAAATATATCGGCGTTAATTACAATGAAAGCCTCAGCGAGATCAGGTACGACGAGCTGTCGCAAACAAAAACAAAATGGGTCAGGGGATTCCTCGACGTATTTCTTCATTACGACAACCAGGACCTGAATACCAATGCCCGTATCGTTGAATACCTGAAACTGAAAGACCAGGGATATAAAACCGCCCTTAATTTAAAGTTCAATTTTAAAACCCGCCCTTACCCGGCTGTCAATAGTGCTGACTGGAGCAAGTACATCAGCTTTATTGACCAGGTACTGAGCCGGGTCATCGGCAAGACCGATGTGATCATTGTTGGCAATGAGCCATTTATTGAATCCGATAACAGCGCATGGAACGAGCCCCTCAGCTCGTTTTATAAAGCCGCCGCCACCAGGGTCAACCAGTATTTTATATCGCAGAACATCAGTAAGCCCATATTCATCGGCTCGTTCGACAACCTGTACCAAAGCGATCACCAGGGCGTTGCGGGCATAGATAACCTGCTGGCCTGGTGCAAAGCCACTTCCTGGATCGCCGGCATCGATTTACATATTCACCATAGCAGCAACCCCGAAATAACGACCGCGCTTAATTATGTTGACAATAAAATAAGGGACAATCAAAAGATTATCATCACAGAGTATTCTTTGATGAAGTGGTGGCGGTCCAATATTACGCTCGATATCTCCACCGATTTTATTGCCGCGGCCAATGCAGGCAGCACCGATAAAATATATCCGCCGCCCGCAGGCATCACCAAATGCTGGCAATATGTGGATTATGCCTTAAAGAACCCGCGGCCGCTGGAAGAATGGAATGCGTTTAACCAGTATACCCCCTGGCTGGAGACCAGGAAAGATTATATCTGCAATTCCTACAAGCTTTTTAAAGGATACCAAAAATTCTGGTTTTCTGCTTATGCCATGCGGCAGAGCTACCCGCTCAATACCGATTTTACCGCCACCACAGACCCCTGGGTATTAAACTCTTTGTTTGTTGGCAGATCGGTAGAGCTCCTGCCTGCCACCGGCGCGGCGCAGGGCCGGTACAATTACCTGGCCCAGTTTGCTGATATCAATGGGCCTAATCCAACCTGCAATTAATTGTCATTCCAAATAAACTACTGCTGTATGAAAAAAATCAAAACAATTGCTGCAAAGAAGCTGCTGCCTTGTATGCTGACGGCCCTGTTTCTTTTTGCTGCTTTTTTGGCGCAGGCTCAAACACGAACAATATCAGGAAAAGTAAGCTCGGCGGCCGGTGAGCCACTGGCCGGCGTGACTGTTATGGTAAAAAACAGTAACAAATCCACCCTCACCGACAACAGCGGCGGGTTTTCAATTGCCATTGAGAAAGCCGACGCGGTGTTGGTGTTTTCTTATGTTGACTATACCACCCGGGAAGTAAAAGCAGGCAACAGTAATTCGCTGAACATACAGCTTGAGCCAAAGGCAGGAAGCCTGGGTGAAGTAGTGGTGATTGGCTATGGTACGGTTAAAAAATCTGATGTGACCGGCTCCGTGGTTTCGTTAAAGGCGAAGGATCTCACCCCGGGCGCTAATATCAGCGTAGAACAAACCCTGCAGGGCAGGGCCGCCGGCGTACAGATATACCAGAAAAGCGGCGAACCCGGCAGCGCCATGAGCGTAAAGATCCGCGGGGCCAGCTCCATATCCGCAGGAAACGATCCCTTATATGTAATTGATGGTATGCCGGTAAATAATCTCCCGCCCGTTACCGGCGCCGGCAATAGCTTCCCCGGCAGCGCCAATGCAAGAAATCCTTTAAACAGTCTTAATCCTGCCGATATCGAATCCATCGAAATTTTAAAGGATGCTTCTGCCACGGCCATCTACGGCTCCAGGGGCTCGAACGGCGTGGTGCTTATCAGCACTAAAAAAGGCGCAGGCGGCAAATTGAAAATAGGTTACAATGCGTATTACGGTACGCAGAAAGCATCCAATAAGCTCGACCTGCTGACCGGCGAGCAATACAGGGATGTATTGAATGCCATTATCGATGCCGGCGGCGGCGTGCCTACTGAACGTGTGGTCAATACCCCGGTCAATACAGACTGGCAGGAGCAATTGTACCAGACTGCCGCGGTGCAAAGCCATGACCTGTCTTTTTCGGGCGGTAAGGATAATACCCGGTTTTACGCTTCACTGGGATATTTTAACCAGGACGGTGTGTTGAAAAACTCTTCTGTAAAACGGTACAATGCCCGTTTCAACCTGGAGAGCTCGGTGCCCAAAAAATATGGCTTTGGCATCAACCTCAATACCTCCTATATCCAGAACAAATACAATTCGGTGGGGATAGGCGTCAATGAAAACGCCAGCGCCGTATACTCTGCTATCAACTATGACCCCAGTTTCCCGGTGTACGACAGTACCGGAAATTACAATCGCTCGCAGTTCATGACCAATGTAGACCATCCCGTGGCGCTGATTGACGGTGAATATGCCGTTGATGACGGGTTCAGGACTTTTGGTTCTGTATATGGCGAATATTTTATAACGCCGTCCCTGTCGGCAAAGCTGCGGCTGGCCGGCGATGTAAATATCAACCAGCGGAATACATGGGTCGGCCCCACTACTATTGCCGGCTTGCCCACCGGCGGCATCGCCACCATCAGCACCGGCAACGTAAACTATTATATGACAGAAGGCACGCTGAACTATAACAATAAGTTTGGCGAAGACCATGCGGTAAATGCCGTTGCCGGCGTTACGTACGAACATTTCGGTTCCAATTCATTTGGTGGCAATGCCCGGGGATTTTCCCTGCCGGATCTTACCTATAATGCCCTGGGCACCGGCAACAGCGCATTGAACCAGATAGGAAGCGGAAGGGCTTCTACAAAAATAACTTCCTTTTTAGGGCGGGTGAACTATACCTATAAAAACAAATACCTGCTGACCGCTTCCATAAGGGCCGATGGGTCTTCCCGGTTCGGAACAAATAACAGGTTCGGCTATTTCCCGTCCGTTGCCCTTGCATGGAAAGTAAGCGAAGAAAGTTTCATGAAGGATATTCATTTTGTCGACGAGCTGAAACTCAGGGCCAGCTACGGCGCCATAGGCAACCAGTCCATCGCCAACTATCTCTATATATCCACCTTCGCCGCCGGCAGCGATGCGGTATTCGGCGGCACGCGCTATACTACCTTATTGCCAACGCGCATACCCAATCCCGATCTGAAATGGGAAGCGGCGAAACAGGCGGATATAGGCGTCGACTTCTCCTTGTTTGCACACCGCCTTTCGGGTTCCATAGAATACTACGACAGGAGGACTTCCGACCTGCTGCTTAACCTGCCGCAGCCGCTGAGTACAGGGTTTTCTGTAAAAACGCAAAACGTCGGCAGCATGAAAAATACCGGCTTTGATATTGCATTGAATGGCGACGTTGTCCGTAAAAAAGATTTTAACTGGCATATCGGCGTTGTTTTCTCCACTGTCAAAAACCAGGTATTGAACCTCGGCCCCCTGCAACAGATATTTACAGGCGGCGCCGGTTTTATTGCCAACGCAAGCATTATAAAGCCGGGTGAATCACTGGGCTCCTATTATGGATACAAAGTGCTGGGCGTTTGGCAAACAGGGGATGATTTTTCAAAGGCGCAGGCCGGCGTAAAACCGGGCGATCTTAAATTCCTGGACCTCGACACCAATAAAAGCATCAATGCCAGCGACAGGATGATACTGGGCAAGTCGATACCCGATTTTACCTATGGCATCACCAATACATTTGAGTATAAAGGATTATCGCTGGCCATTTTTATCGAGGGCTCGCGGGGCGGCAGCGTCATCAACAACGCGGCGGTTGACAGTTATTTCCCGGTTAGCTTCCGTAGAAACAAACTGGCCGATCTGTACCTCAACAGGTGGACGCCCACCAACCCCACCAATGAATATCCCTCTTTTGTAAACCCCACTTCCCAGGGCCAGCAGACCATCAATTCGCGCACAGTGCAGGACGCTTCTTACCTGAGATTGCAGTCGGCCAGGCTGGGCTACAACTTTAAGCTGAACAGTAAATCGGTGAAGGGATTGCAGGTATATATAACAGGGCAAAACCTGTTTACAATAACCAAATACAAGGGTATCGATCCGGCAGTCAATGCCATCGGGGATGATATTTTAAAGATCGATTACAATACCTATCCCATGACAAGAACTGTTTTATTCGGTGTTAATGTTCAACTCTAAAACAAGCCACATGAAAAAGAATATAATTATCTATATACTGGTATCCGTATCCCTTCTTAACGGCAGCTGTAAAAAAGCATTGGACGTAACGCCCCCGGGCGAGTTTGCGCCCGGCAATGTATTGACCTCCGACGCAGGTATTAAATCAGTGTTGTTCTCAGCATATACCGGCATGCAAAACCAGCAGCCATCCCGGATGATCATCAATAATTCGGAGGTAACAACGGATATCGCTTTTAACAGCGGGGGCAATGAGAATCTTTCCCTGGCACAGCTGATCAATTTTACCTGGGATGCTTCTCTGGGGACCTTTCAGATAGATGTATGGGTGCCCAGCTACAATACCATACGCGATGCCAACGTGGTGCTGGATAATATAGCCAATGCCAATACTTCGGCGGCGAACAAAAAATTATATACCGCCGAAGCCAGGTTTTTAAGGGCCTACTCTTATGAGTTCCTGTACAAATGGTTTGGCCCGGTACCGCTGAGGGCTTCCAGTACCACGCCTTCCCAGCTGGCAAGGGCCACGGATGCCGAAATGCGGACGTTTATCGAAGCGGAGCTGCTGGCGGCCATACCCGATCTTCCCAATCCCGGCCAGGAAGCCGCATTTGGCCGTGTGACCAAAGGAGCTGCCTGGGGCATACTGGCAAAATATTACCTCAATACCAAACAATGGCAGAAAGCCGCCGATGCCTGCCAGCAGGTGACCGGCCTCAGCTATTACCAATTGTTTGCCCAGTATGATAAAATGTTCCAGGTGGATAACGAGGGCAACAAGGAAATGATCCTTGTACAACCCTGCCGCAACGAGACCAACTACGGCAACTGGTATAGCGCCGGCTCACTGCCGCCTGCATTTAAGACCTCGGCCCAGGTTCCGGCGTTTGTATGGACAACGACCATGGCCAATTTTGCTACCCAGTACAGGATGCGTACCGCGTTTACCAGCTCATTCGATACCACGAATGATAAAAGGGCCATCCTGTTGATAAGAAGATATGTAAACACGTCCAATGTAACCGTCAGCTTATTATCTACGGCCGATAATGTGCGTAGCTTAAAATACTGGGACAACGGAACGATTGGCAATAACAGCGGCAACGATGTGCCCCTGTTAAGGTATGCAGATATGCTGCTGAGCAGGGCAGAGGCGCTGAATGAGCTGAACGGCCCCACGCAGGAAGCCCTTGACTTAATAAACCAGGTGCGTACAAGGGCCGGTATCGCCAACCTTACATTGGCTGTTGCCACCTCCAAGGATGTATTGAGGGATTTGATTTTAAGGGAAAGAGCATGGGAGTTTTACAGCGAAGGAAAAAGAAGGGAAGACCTGTTGCGCCAGGGGAAATTCATTACGCTGGCGCTGGCAAGAGGGGTGACTGTTGCCGCGGAGAAGCACAAGCTGTTCCCCATACCGCAGGCGGAAATTGATGCCAATCCTTTGTGTAAACAGAATACGGACTACTAACAATAAGCCTGTTCCATTTCAATAACGAATACCGGTATACATGAAAATGTTTAAAAACCTGCTGGCGCCCATCGTATTACTGGTGACGCTTGCATCCTATGCACAAACAAATGCCGTACCCGCAGCCGGCCGCCAATACAGTGATCCCGCCGCGCCGGTGGGCAATGCCGCCCTTACGGTGCCGTCATCTGTCGTCCCCGTAATGGATTACTGGATGAGGGATACCTATGTAATGACGGGTCCCGACGGGTATTACTATATGACAGGCACCACCGCAACGCCCGGCCGGGTTTTTCCTTCCGGCCGCGTGCACTGCTGGGATTATAATGATGGTTTGTATATGTGGCGATCAAAAGACCTGAAACGCTGGGAGCCGATGGGCCTGGTATGGAGCTTTGATACAGATGCGGCCGAATGGCAAAGAAAGGGCGCTCCTGTAAAACCAGGCGCGCTGTCGCCCAACAAAGACCCGCTGGATTCCTTTTACCGTGCCGTATGGGCGCCCGAGCTGCACTATATAAAAAGCAAAAAGAAATGGTTGCTGGTGGCCTGCATGAACGGCGGCCTTGGCTCCTTTGTGCTGGAAAGCAGTTCCGGAAAGCCCGAAGGCCCGTACAGGAATATTGCCGGCAACGCCGCGAAAGCCATTTTCCCCAATATCGATTTGAGCCTGTTTGAAGAAGATAACGGGGATGTATATTTAGTAGGCCATGATCATTTTATTGCTAAAATGAAGCAAGATCTGAGCGGCCTGGCGGAACCATTCAGAAAGCTGGTTGAAACACCCTATAACCCGGAACCATATATCGAAGGCGTTTATTTGATTAAAAACGCGGGCAGGTACCAGCTGCTGCAAACGATCTGGTCTGTTGAAAAAAAAGACGGCTCTTTCTCTTATTTAAGGGATGATAACAAAGACTTGAACGCCCTGTACAGTTACGACGTGGTCGTAGCCGAATCGGCCGGCATTTACGGCCCTTACGGGCCACGCTATGCAGCCATTTTGCAGGGAGGACATAATAATATATTCCGCGATAAAAACGGCGGATGGTGGAGCACCACGTTTTTTAACCCCCGTGGCGCTATGGGGCGGCATTTTACGGTAACCTGCCGCCCGGGCCTGGTGCCGGTGATGTGGAAAAATGGTAAGCTGATGCCCGATGCCAAAAGGGGCAGCGCATTTTATTCCGGGTTTACTACTACTCATTCAACAAAATAAAAACGATGCTGAAATATTTTCTACTGGGAGCAACCCTTTTTACAGCGGCAGAAACAATATCTGCACAGGAAATAGGCGCTAACTTTAATCATGATCCGGAGATCATTGATATCAGCTACCTCAAAAAAACGCCTGTACAATGGATTCGGACCACGCCCTATATTTTTGAATATATCAACGGACGGAAAAGCGCCGCTGCCGAACCGGGCCTGCAAAAAGTAATAGACGCCAAAAAAGCCGGCTATAAGGTAGCTTTCGGCTACCGGTGGGATTTTAAACAATTCAACCTGGATATCCCGGCGGCAGGCTCGCCCGATGAAATAAAGTATTTTAAAACGGCCACGGAAATCCTTGAAAGAGTAGGCCCGTTCATTGACATCTTTAAATTAGGCAATGAACCCAATCTTGAAACAAAAGACAACGACCTGCAGCTGAATAAGCAGGGCTTTGTACCATTGGTAAGGTTTACCGAACGGTTATTGACGGAAGTAGTGGAGCCTTATTATAAAAAGCACCCCGAGCTGCACAGGCCGGATGTATATGCCGGTTCACTTCCAAGATTGTTTATGAAGGAAGAGCAGAAAAATCCCGGCGTAACAGGCCTGATAAAGCTGGCGCAGGAAAATAAAAATATAAAGGGGCTTTCCATTCATCTTCATATTGCCGATTCGCTGGAGATGGAAGAATGCTTCCGTTTTGTAAGGTCCATCATGCCGGGTAAACCCATCATTGTGCCGGAGTTTTCCCTGTTCCGCCTGTACAACACGCATGTGTCTGATGAGTTGGGCGATAGTCCCGGCGGCATCGCCTTTGCCCAAAAATATGGGTATGCGCCTTCCATGAAATTGTATGAATGGTACAGCAAGGCCAATACAGACCGTGTCAGCGCAAAGGAATGGGAAGATATGTTTGCTTCGAGAAAATGGTTCCCGCAGCATTTTTTGCAGACCTACTACCGGTATTTTCAAAAATATGGCGTAGTATTGGCTACCTATGGATATTTTAGCCAGTCCGCACCCAAAAAGATGGGACCGGGCTCACCCACCTGGTTTATTAATCCCATTTTTCCCACTAAAAGCCTGTTGCCCCATGCGGATGGATCGTATACGGAGAACCCGTTATGGTTTGCCGATTTCACCGATATAATAAACAAGGGTAAGACGACAAAAAAATGAGCATACGACGATTGTTTTTATGGTGCCTGCTTATCAAAAGCAATGTGATTTTTGCACAGGCCCCGGGTGTTCAAAAACCAAATATTGTCTTCATCTACGTTGACGATCTGGGTTACGGAGATGTAAGCTGTTATGGCGCCACCGGCGTTAAGACCCCGAATGTCGATTATCTTGCCGGCAAGGGGTTGAAATTTACCGACGCACATTGCACGGCGGCTACCTGTACGCCATCGAGATTTTCACTGCTTACCGGTACCTATGCATTCAGGATCAATGCCGCCGTTCTCCCGGGCGATGCGGCCATGCTCATACAGCCGGGCACGGCTACATTGCCGGGTATGCTGCAACAGGCGGGTTATGCAACGGCGGTGGTGGGCAAATGGCACCTGGGCCTGGGCGGCGGCGCTATCGACTGGAACGGCACGATTAGCCCCGGCCCCAATGAGATAGGATTCAATTATTCTTTTATTATCCCTGCCACCACAGACCGGGTGCCCACCGTATTTGTTGAAAATGGCAGGGTGCCCCACCTGGAGAGCAGCGATCCCATACGCGTGAGCTACGCCGGCATGATGGGCGATGAGCCAACAGGCCTTTCCAATCCTGAGCTGTTAAAACAAAAAGCCGATACCCAGCACAGCAATACCATTGTCAATGGCATAAGCCGTATTGGCTATATGACAGGGGGTAAAAAAGCAAGATGGATTGATGAGGACATGTCGCTCGTATTGAATGAAAAAGCAAAAGCATTTATCAGCGCACACAAAGAGCAGCCTTTCTTTTTATACTATCCTTTTCCCAACATACATGTGCCGCGAACGCCTAATAAAAAGTTTGTTGGGGGTAAAATGGGCGCCAGGGGAGACGTGATTGCCGAAATGGACTGGATGACGGGTGAAATAATTAAACACCTCGATTCACTGGGGCTTTCAAAAAATACATTGATAATATTCAGCAGCGACAACGGGCCTGTGCTCGACGATGGGTATAACGACTTTGCAGAAGCGCTGGTAGGTGGCCATAAGCCGGGAGGTATTTACCGCGGCGGAAAATACAGTGCTTTTGAAGCGGGTACAAGAGTGCCTTTCATTGCTTACTGGCCCGGCGTTATAAAACCCGGGGTAAGCGATGCATTGTTTTCACAGGTGGATATATTCGCCTCTTTTGCAAAGCTGGTCAACCGCGGGCTGCCGGCAGGCGCCGCCCCCGACAGTAAGGATATGCTGGCCACCTTATTGGGCCTGTCTAAAAAAGGCAGGGAGTATATGCCGGAGGAATCATATACATTATCATTGCGAAAGGGAAACTGGAAATACATCGCCCCGCAGGAAAGACCAACGCCTGCCTGGCTGAAAAATAAAAAAACAGAGAACGGGCTGCTGCCGGTACCGCAATTGTACAACCTGAAAAACGACCCGGGCGAAAGAAAAAATATAGCCACGCAAAACCCGGCGATAGTAAAACAACTGGCGGCGGAGCTGGCGCGGATAAGAGCGCAGCAAGTAAAAGAAAATAACAAGTAAACAAATCGCATGAAAAATATACAACAATTCATTCTCCTGTTTATTGCCGTAATGACACTGCAGGCAGGTTTTTCGCAAGGCCGCTGGTCCGCATCAAAAGCAAACGAATGGTATGCCCGGCAGGGATGGTTGCGGGGCTGCAATTACCAGCCATCTACCGCCATCAACCAGCTGGAGATGTTCCAGGCCGAAACCTTTGATACGGCCACTATCAACCGCGAGCTGGGCTGGGCAGAAGGGCTGGGACTGAATGTGATGAGGGTGTACCTGCATCATTTGCTGTGGGCCGCCGATAAGGAAGGGTTTAAAAAAAGGCTGGACACTTATCTGTCCATTTCTTCCCGGCATAAGATCAAGACATTGTTTGTGTTCTTTGATGATTGCTGGAATGATACCGCCTGGGTAGGTAAGCAGCCTGAACCCAAAACAGGTGTGCACAATTCAGGTTGGGTGAGAGACCCCGGCACGATGATATACAGTCATGCCGATACCCTGCAGGTGCTGGAAGCGTATATAAAAGATATACTTGGCTCCTTTAAAAACGACAAACGGATCTTACTGTGGGATTTGTATAATGAGCCCGGCAATAGCAGGCAGCTCAGCAAAAGTATGCCGCTGCTGCAGGCCGTGTTTAAATGGGCCAGGGAAGCAGCCCCGTCTCAGCCGGTAAGCGCCGCAGTGTGGAACAACCACCCCGGTTTTAAAGCATTGAACCAATTCCAGCTGGAAAACTCCGACGTGATAACCTACCATAATTACTCCTATATCGACGATCATCAAAACACGATTGATACGTTGCGGAAGTATGAACGTCCTTTAATTTGTACCGAATACATGGCCCGGAGAAACGGCAGCCTGTTTCAGCTGATTATGCCGTTGCTTAAAAAAGAGCATGTCGGCGCCATTAACTGGGGATTTGTAAGTGGTAAAACCAATACCATATATGCCTGGGATACGCCAATGCCCGATGGTAAAGAACCGCCTTTATGGTTTCATGATATATTCAGGAAGGATGGAACGCCTTTCAGCAAGTCTGAGCTGGCATTCATAAAAGCGACCTGCGCCGCCGGGCCCGGAAAGCTATAAAATGTATATTTGTTGATGAAGCTGCTGAGAGGTGTCTATATTATATCCGTGTGCTGTTTTTTTTCATTGTGCGGCAAAGGACAGCAAATACTTTTCAGGAATTACTCCGTTGCTGATGGCCTGCCTTCAAGCACCGTTCGCGCCATTGCGCAGGATGACCAGGGATATATGTGGTTTGGTACAAAAAACGGGTTAAGCCGTTTTGACGGTTACCAGTTTAAGACGTTTCAGTTTAAAAAGAATGACCGCGCTTCCATCGGCAATAATTTTATTCACTGTATTACGCGGTATGACAGTGTGCATTTATGGATAGGTACGGAGAACGGTGTGTATATCCTTGACCTCGAAAAAGAGGTGTTTTCCCATTTTGAACCTGCCGGCAGAAAAACCATCTTCGATCTACTGAAGGACAAAAGCGGTACGCTTTGGATCGCTTCAAGGCTTGACGGCTTGTATAGGCATGACCCGCTGAAAAATACCACCCTGCATTTTTCGGCAGACGGCACTTCCGCTTCCATATCCGCCAACGAAGTTACCCGGTTGGCGCAGGACGATGATGGAAATATATGGATCGGCACTTTTGGCTCGGGTATCGATATGTATCATCCGGCCACCAAAACCTTTACAAACATTCATTCCGGCAGCACGGGTTTGAGCAATGATTTTATCAATTCGCTGTACCGGGGAAACGATGGCGTCATGTGGGTGGGCACCATGAACGGCGGCTTGTGCAAATGGCAGAAAGAGCAGCAGCTGTTTAAAACCTATCACAGCGGCGGCCCCGGCGCTATCAGCGACAATATTGTTCGCGCCGTTTGCCAGGTATCGCCCGGTAAATTATATGTAGGTACCGAAAAGGGCCTCAATGTACTCGATTTGGCAACCGATAAATTTACGGCCTACACCAACCAGGGCAACGATCCGTTCAGTATAAGCGACAATGCCATCTATTCCATCTTTTCCGATAAAGGCGGCACCACGTGGATCGGGACATTTTTTGGCGGCGCCAGTTATTTTAATGAGAAAAGCGCTTCATTCGAATGGTATTATCCAACAGGCGAAGCAAATTCGCTGTCGGGAAGGGCCGTCAGCTGTTTCCTGGAAGATGGCCCCGGGAAGTTTTGGGTAGGCACGGAAGACGGGGGCCTGCAATATTTTAACGCCGCTGCCAAAACATTCCGGCGCTATCCTTTTTTGCCTCATCAGCAAAAACTCTCCTATCATAATATTCATTCCCTGGTGAAGGATAAGAAGGGAAATATATGGATTGGAATTTTTGCCGGCGGATTGAACAGGTATGACCCGCGCACGGGTGCCGTACAATATTTTAGCCAGCAGGCCGGCAATCCGCATTCACTTAACAGCAACAACGTGTTTTGCCTGTATGAAGATAAGGAGGGCATCATGTGGGTGGGCACGGACCATGGTTTAAACCGCTATGATGAAGCAGGCAATTCTTTTACCAGGATATCGCAGGAGAGTATAGAAAATACCATTATTTATGATGTGTATGAAGATAATGCCAAAACGCTCTGGTTTGCTACCTATAATAATGGACTGATTTCATATAATAAGACAACCCGGCAATGGGCCAGGATTACCACAGATGATAAAAATAACCCGCTGGCGTCAAATAAGCTCATCTGCCTTCATGATGACCACAACGGTGGTCTGTGGATTGGTTCCGATGGCGGCGGCTTGCACAGATACAGTTTTAAAACAAAACAGGTAAAAGTATACAATGACAAATCAGGTATCAATGCCAATGTCATTTACGGCATACAGCAGGACGATAGCGGGCTGATATGGATAACATCCAACAACGGGATATACAGTATTGACCCGGCAACGGAAAAAGTAAAACATTTTACCCGGCAGGATAACCTGCAGGGGCGGCAATTCAATTATAAAGCTTTTTATAAGGCGTCGGATGGAAAATTATTTGCCGGCGGTATAAAGGGGTTTAATGCATTCTACCCGGATAAATTGCCCGCAGCGGCCGCCGATACAAGGGTGTCGTTTACCAATTTTCAATTGTTTAATAAAGATGTGGCCTTATCGGAGGCGGGCAGCCCCCTGGCAAAGCAAATCAACTATACCGCTAAGCTGGTACTGGCCCATGATCAGTCGGTCATGAGCTTTGAATTTGCCGCACTCAACTTCAGCACGCCGGAGAAACTAAGCTATGCGTATAAAATGGAGGGTTTTGACCCCGACTGGAACTATGTAGGCGACCAGCGTAAGGCCACTTATACCAATCTCTCTCCCGGCACCTACACCTTTAAGGTAAAAGCCACTGCCGATGAAAGTAACTGGCATGTGCCCGAGTCTGCCATGGTGCTGGTCATAAAACCGCCGTTTTATAAAACCACGCTGGCGTACCTTATCTATATATTGCTTGCCATGGCGGCAGGTTATGGCGTGTATACCTATTCTTCCAACTACATGAGAAAGCAGAACCAGATCAAGGTAGAGCGTCTCAAGAATAAAGAAGAGCAGGAGTTTTATGCCCGTAAAATAGAGTTCTTTACGGTGATGGCGCATGAAATACGTACCCCTTTATCGCTCATTATCGCACCGCTGGAAAAACTGCTGACCATCAACAAATGGCAGGCCGAAGAAAAGGAGCAGCTGACGGTGATGGATGAAAATGCGGAGCGTTTGATGGATTTGGTCAACCAGCTGCTTGACTTCAGGCGGATAGAAAGTGATGTATATGAAATAAAAAAGGAACCCGTGGAAGTGGTATCGCTTGTTCAGTCGATTTATTCCCGGTTTTCTTCGTTGCCTTATCAAAAGAACATCGAGTTTACGATGACCACTAAAATCAGCCGGCTCAGCCTGCAGGCAGACCCCGAGGTGTTAAACAAGATATTGAGTAACCTGCTGATCAATGCGTTCAAATTTGCCAGAACGAAAGTGAATATGACCATTTTCGAGCTGCCGAAAACGGAGCCGGAAGAATCCCGGATTTGTATCAGTGTGGAGGATGACGGAATTGGTATCCCGGGCGCGGATATAAAGAATATTTTTAAAAAATTCTTTACCACTGCCAGAGGCAGTCATTCGTACCACAATCTCGGCGGTTCGGGCATTGGCCTTGCATTGGCCAGCTGCCTGGCCGAAAAGCATGGCGGAAGGCTGCTGGTAGAAAGCCGGGAAGGAATAAAAACGATTTTCACCCTGGAAATACCCTTTGCCGAAAATAAAACCACACCGGCCGGCAAACCTGCGAACGCCTTTGAAGCAGCAGCAGGCGGCGATAAAACATTGATCCTGGTGGTAGAAGACGATACCTCGATACAAACATTTATTGCGAAAAGCTTTCATGCGGATGGTTACGGGGTTGTAACGGCGTCTAACGGCGAAGAAGCCATGCAGCTGATAGAGGCGAATGCGATTGACCTGGTGATTTCTGATGTGATGATGCCCGGTATGGATGGGCTTGAGCTATGCAGGCAGGTGAAAACAAATGTGCTTTACAGCCATATACCGCTGGTGCTGCTTACGGCCAAAGGCAATAGCGAAGCGGAGATAAAAGGAATTGAAACCGGCGCCGATGCCTATATTATGAAGCCGTTTAAATGGAAACATATTGCGGCTGTAGTCAAAAACCTGCTTGAGTCGAGGGAGAAGCTCCGGCATAAATTTTCTGAGCAGCCCGGCAGCGATGTAAGTGTGCTCACGACCAACAGCAAGGATAAGGAGTTTATGGAAAAGCTGGTAAGTATTGTAGAAGCGAGGATTATCGACCCGCAGCTGTCGGTAGAAGAGCTGAGCAGGGAGATGGCGATGAGCCGGTCCAGCCTGCACAAAAAACTAAAATCATTGTCGGGCTATGTGCCCAATGAGCTGATTAAGCTGGTGCGATTAAAACATGCGGCGGGCTTACTCCGTACAGGCGGGCATGCAATGGCCGAAATTGCCTATATGACAGGCTTTAGTTCCCCCTCTTATTTCTCAAAATGTTTTGTACAGCAGTTTAAACTGACCCCGAAAGAATATGCCGATAAGCATATAAAATCCGGCCCGCATGATTTGGACGATTTGATACATGACCGGAATTAAAAAACCGGCACCGGGCGAAAGCTATTGCGGCCCGCTTCCCGGGCGTAGTTTTATATACGGCTTCATATTATTATACCAGTTTTCCCATTCGGTTTTCATTTCCTGCAGTTTGCCGGGGTATTGGGCGGCCAGGTTATTGTTTTCATTCTTGTCTTTGCCCAGGTCGTAGAGCTCCCATTCATTGCCGGAGGTTTGCATGACCAGCTTCCAGTGGCCTTTGATATAGGCTTTTCCCTTTGCATGTTCAAAGAAAATGCCTTCCCGGCCATGGTATTCCGTACCCCGCAGCAGGGGGAGAAAGCTCTTTCCGTCAAGCGGGGTTAGTGCATGGTCATGATACGAGGACGGGTATTTTGTCCGGCTGATATCGAGCAGGGTAGGGAGGATATCCGTTACATGCCCCAGTATATTTGTGCTGCTTCCTTTCTTTGTTTTGAGTCCGGCAGGCCAGTATACAATCATAGGGGTATGTATACCGCCTTCGAAAGATTCCATTTTCCAGAAGCGGTAGGGTGTGTTGGCGGCGTTTGCCCAATTGGAGCCGATGCCGGTATAAGAAATTTCCTTGCCGATATTGGCTGTTTGTACGTCTTTGTCGTATTCCAGTTTTCGCCCGTCTCTTGTTTGTGAGGGACGGTCGTAGCCCGGGGTATTTATAATTTCCGGCGACGCGCCATTATCGGCCAGGAAGATGATCAGGGTATTGTCGAGTGTTTTTGTTTGTTCCAGTGTTGCCATGATTTGTCCCACACCCTGGTCGAGCCTGTCAATCATCGCTGCATGCGCAGCCATTTTAGCCGCCTGCTTTTCTTTTTCTTCGCCGCTTAGTTTGTTCCATTCCCCCATTCTGCCCATTACATCCAGCAGGGGCGTTGTTGCCGGGTCTATCAGTTTCATTTTCACCATCCGGTCATACCGTTGTTTGCGAAGCTCATCCCAGCCCATTTTATATGTGTCTTTGTACTTATCAATGTCTTCCGGTCTTGCCTGCACGGGCCAGTGAGGCGCTGTATAGGCCACGTATAAAAAATAAGGCTGTTGTTTGGCGGTAAATTCCTTTATATACTCAACCGATTTTTGGTTAATGGCATCCGTGATATAATAATTATCAGGCACTTCTTTAACGGGCCGTTCGCCGTCCACCAATGAAAACGGGTCGAAATAATCTACCACGCCCCATATAACACCATAGTGTTTCTGGAAGCCGCGGTTGATGGGATAGCTTTCCGGCGAAGCAAAGGGCGAGTCGGCAAAAGCCTGGTGGTTCAGCCATTTTAATTGTCCTTCTTTCGTGGACATTTGTACATCATCGCTCAGGTGCCATTTTCCCGCCATGGCGGTCTGGTAGCCATTTTCTTTCAATAGCTCGGCAATGGTAGCGCCATTGCGGGTCAATGCATTGCCGTTATTGGCCAGGCCCACTTTGTGGGCATATTGACCGGTCAGCAGGCTGGCGCGGGTAGGGCAGCACCTGGCATTGTTATAAAAGTTCATCATCTTTAACCCGTTCTTCGAAAGGCGGTCCAGGTGGGGAGTATTGATTTCGCCGCCATAGCAGCCAATATCTGAGTAGCCCATATCGTCGGCCATAATAATAATGATACTGGGGCGGGAGGCTGCCGGTTTTTGCGCAGCCAGTGTATAGCAAAAGCATAGGGAGAGAATAAAGGCGATTCCTTGCCGGGGTATTTTTTTCATATTAACAATCATTGTATTATGCGATCATCACTTATGCAAGTTCGTTTGAATATCCTGTAAGAATTGTAAAATTGGTCGAAAACTATTGTAATTATGTCGCTGTTTATACTTTATCAGGGGCAGGCAGCGGGTAATCTCCGTATTTTTGCAGGGTATATGAAGAGCGGCAATTGTTATACCTGCCGGCGGATTCTCCGTCTTTTGCGTCGCCTTCGCCAGTGAATACCGTTTTTCTTTCCCTTATGCCGCCTGCGCCGGCTGTATTTCAGGAGTTTCGTGGTGGATTTCTCCGGGTTTGGTTCGGGTCTGGTTCGGGTTTAGTTCGTGTCTGGTTCGTACTTAAAGCGTACTTACTTCGTTTTAAGGACGAACAAGACACGAGGATGGTACGACTTAGATACGAGTGAAAGACGAACAAAACCCGAAGGAAACCTTTACGAAACACCCATTTATATATTAAAAAGGTAAGCCGGGGAAGATGGACCGGCATTGCCGGGACGGGCTGGAATAACCGAAGAAACCGGTGAAGACGCTACTGCCGCCACAAATTTACACTTATTGGTACGGTTTGCCGTTAGTAATCCGTAAATTGTAGCAAATTCTGTTTTTATGGCCAGGCTAAGTACGCCTCCTCCTTTTTACGGCACCCGTTACGGTGTATGTGTCTACCATATGCATGGGGAGGATTTTGTGCGCACGCCCAGTTCGCTTACCGGCGAGCGTGTAATGGAAGACCCGGCGTTTGAGCCTACCATGGCCTATGCGGCCATGCTGGCAAAAGCTTCCTGGCTGGCGTCCTCGGTTTATACCATGCTGCCCAATTACCGGAAAAAGCATTCGCTGTACCGCAAGCTGACCGGCGCTGCCATGCGCTTGCTGAAAGAGGGCAGGGAAGAAGGGGAAGTGGCGGTGGAGCTGATGATATCCATCAGGTTGCCCCAAAAGAAAAAGGTAGTGGCTGTGCCGGAAACCGCGCTCGTGGCAAAGTCCGCTGCTGTAGCGGAACGTAGCACAAAACGATTGAACAAGCCTGCAAAAGAAAATAACCGCGTACAATATTATTGCCCCGATGGCAGCCTGCTTTGTTTGATGCCCGGGTACCGGGGAAGGCTTGTCTGGAAAAGGAAGACCCGAAAAAAAATCGGGAGCGTGTTTGACTATGCCATTACTGACTACGGAAATATGAAATCCCGGGTCTTAATATCTAGTAAATGGCAGGAAAGACAAAAGGAATAAATATTTTAATTGATAGACTGACCAACTCTATCGAAAATGCTATATCGGGCGACAGTTTTAAAACCGAGGTACTATTGCTTCCAAAAGATGCTGTAAAAGAGATCAAGAGAAGTGATTGGGTGTTTGATTGGCGAAAGGAATTCGCTGATGCCCGGAAGCAGGTTTTTAAGCTTGTGATAAAAGATAATCCCCGGGTTATCCAGGGAATGGTAAGCGTTGAGGATAGAAGCGATCATATTTTTATGCACCTGATTGAAAGTGCGAAATTTAATAAAGGTGCAAGAAAAGTGTATATTGGTGTACCCGGCAATCTTGTAGCATTCGTTTGTAAAATGTCTTTTGAAAGAGGTTACGAAGGTTTTGTATCCTTTGAATCAAAGACAAGACTGATTGAGCATTACAAGACTTCATTAGGGGCATTTGTAATAGCAGGAAAAATAATGGCTATTGATACCCAGGCTTCCCTGAAATTAACTGAAAAATATTTCCCTGAATTTTAGTATATTTGGATATGGTAAAAGAGCCGAAAAACATCGATTTTTATACTACCGGGCGCCAACCCTCAGATAAGGAATTCTCCCTCATAAGTGAGTGGATTAAAAGGAAAAAAGCGCAAAATAAATCTCGCAAACTTAGCTCTGTAAAGCGCAAGAAACAAAAAGCCTGATACGCTCACGGGTTCCATTTTCATCCTATTACGCTAATAGCTTTAACTAAAAGCCCTGCAGATACACCATATGTATAAGCTGCCTGACTCTGCCGGGCAATTCCTCTTATGCCTCTTCCCTCCACTAAAATCAGCAAATTACCATGTGCAACCCCTGTTTTTGATTATTTTTCAAGAATCCATTCATTTGGAGGCTCTGTATTTTAAAATATTAATAAGTCACGGGACTTCTTAATATTTTATTAAAACTTATTAAATATATAATAGAAGTTCCCTAACTTCATATTAAGTTGTTATTAAAACTTTCGACCCGACAGCATGGACGAGAAAACTTTGATGTATAGGAGCGCTATCATAAAGCAGCTATACTTTGCCAATGCGCTTTCATGTGCTGATCTGAGCGACAGAATAAATAAAAGCCTTCCCCTGACGGCCAAGATACTGGGAGAGATGATAGAGGACGGCTATGTGATGGAAACGGGATATGCAGCCTCTACCGGCGGCCGGAAGCCCATCATGTATTCGCTGAAAGCGGATGTGATGTTTATTGTATCTGTGGCGATGGACCAGTTTGTAACGCGTATTGTTATTGTGAACATGCAGGGGAAATATGTAACGGAGATTGAAAAATTCGAGCTGCATTTATCCAGGACCCCGCGGGAGCTGTCATTACTGGCGGAAAAAATCAGCTCCGTCATTGTTAAATCGGGCATCGACAAAGACAGGATCATTGGTATCGGGGTGGGCATGCCGGGATTTGTGGACACGCAGAAAGGGATCAATTATTCTTTCTTCGAAACGAACGGCACCAACATCACCGGTTATATTTCGGAAAAAACAGGATTGCCGGTATTTATAGACAACGACTCCAGTCTCGTTGCGCTGGCAGAGCTGAAGTTCGGCGCTGCACGCAGCAGGAAGAACGTAATGGTAGTCAATATAGGTTGGGGCATAGGCCTGGGCATGATAGTGAATGGAGAGCTGTTCAGGGGCCACAATGGTTTTGCCGGCGAGTTCAGTCATATACCCCTGTTTATGAATGGTAAGATTTGCAGCTGCGGAAAAAACGGCTGCCTTGAAACCGAAACCTCGATGCTGATGGTGCTCGAAAAAGCACAGGAAGGATTGAAATCCGGCCGGGCATCGCTGCTCAAACAGGTATCGCTGGACGCCGTGGAAGAAGCACATGAGAACTTAATGGCCACTGTAAACAAAGGAGACAGGTTTGCCGTGGAATTGTTATCCGAAGCAGGATATAATATCGGCAGGGGTGTAGCTATATTGATACACCTTTTTAACCCGGAAATGATTGTATTGAGCGGCCGGGGATCGCTGGCCGGAAAAATATGGCAGGCGCCCATACAGCAGGCAATAAACGAGCATTGCATTCCCCGGATGGCATCCAATACCGTAATAGAGATCTCTGCATTGGGATACCAGGCAGAGCTCATTGGGGCCGCCGCGCTGGTCATGGAAAATTTTGGAAAAGACACCGCAAGAAATAACACTTTAAATAAAGAACAGTTAGCCCCTGGCAAATAATAATTGCCATCACACCCTAAAACACTTTCTAAACCTTATCAACAGCACCCAATCCTGCCGGAAAGACCGGACCTGATTTTAGCAGACGATGAGCCAATGACCCAATGCCCATCCGGTCACCCGTATCCCCGTATACAGGCATGACTCTTATTGTCGCGCCGCTTGCCCGTACCTGTAAAGGGACCGACGATTTTTTATTCAAGTCATCTTGAGTAAGGGCATTCTATGCTCTTATCAATTATAAAAACCAACTGTTATGATGAAAAAAACAACTGCTTTTCTGACGCAATTTATGTTGCTGTTCCTGTGCGGCACCATCGCATTTGGACAGGGCAGAACAACCGTTTCCGGCACGGTAAGTGACGCCACCGGCGTTGCGCTTGCCCGCGTTAGCATTAAGGTGAAAGGAAGTCCCGGCGGAACCGTCTCCGACGAAAAAGGAAGCTTTACCATTGCCGTATCGCCGAAAGATGTGCTGGTATTCAGCTCGGTGGGATACGAGCCTAAAGAAATCGCCGTGGGCAACGAAACTGTTTTTACGGTTAGCCTGACCAGCTCATCGGCCTCCCTCGAAGGGGTGGTTGTTACGGCCCTGGGCATAAAAAAACAAGCCCGCTCACTGGGTTATGCGGTGAGCACCATTACGGCGAAAGATATTACGCAAACGGGCAGCACCAATTTTGCTTCTGCCCTGTACGGCAAGGCTGCCGGCGTAAAAATCACCACGGCGCCCGGCGGCGCCACCAGCGCCGTCAATGTACAGATACGCGGCCTGTCTTCCATTAATGGCAATACACAACCGTTGTACGTGGTAGACGGCGTACCCATCCGCCTGTACAACAATCTCGCGGGCAACAGCAGCGCCGCGGCCAATAATAAAGACTACTACCAGGAAACAAGGATACAGGGCAACGGTGTGCTCGATATCAACCCGGATGATATCGAATCCCTCAGCATCCTCAAAGGCGCCAGCGCCTCGGCATTGTACGGCTCGGAAGCCGTTAATGGGGTCGTGATCATCACCACCAAAAAAGGAACCAAAGGCAAAGGCCTGGGCGTGGATGTGAACTATGTGGTCAACCAGGAAAAGCTGGCCTTCAGCCCCGATTACCAGAATGATTACGGCCCGGGTTACGATAAGCTCACCAACCTTGCCTATCAGACTCCCCAAACATCTACCGAAGACGCTGCCAACGGATGGATAAAGGAAACGGACGGCACCATTCATCCGCGCTACCGCGACTACGGCGCGTTCGGTCCTAAGTTTGACGGCAGAACCGTTCGCTATTGGGACGGCACCATGCGCCCCTATGTGGCGCAGCCAGATAACTACAAAAATTTCTTCCAGACCGGTTATAATTCCAGCGCCAACGTTGCCCTGTCGGGCAGCGGCGATAAAGGCTCTTTCCGCCTTTCCTATAGCCGCATGGATTACAAAGGCATCCAGCCGGGCGGCAAACTGAACAAAAACTATTTTACGCTCAATAGTACGTTTAAGCTGAGCGACCGCGTTAGTGTAGACCTGGTATCGAGCTATATCAACAGCTTCACACACAACCGCCCCACGCTGATGAGCCGCGTTTTTGCCGCCTACGACGGCTTTTTCAGCCGTATGGACGACATGAGCACCCTGCTCAGTAAATACCAGACCTCAAAAGGGTATAAATATGTACCTTATGACAAGCCTTACGACGACAACGAGAAACTCTATTTCAACTATCGCGCCTTCGAGCTGCTCGACCTGATCTGGGGCCGGCTTAAAAACAGCTACGACGAACACCAGGACCGCTTTATCAACAGCGCTACCGTGAATGTGGGCATCCTCAGTAATCTTAAGTTCAGGGGCCGCGTGGGAGGCGATTTCACCAGCCTGAATATCGAGGAGAAGAAATACAGCGAGTACCCCTCTGCCTTCGGTTATACCGGCGCCTACGGCGTGCAAAACAGCCGCTATAATATCTTCTATGGCGATGCCTTGCTGACATACAATAATAAGATTACGAAAGACCTCGATTTTACCCTCACCGGCGGCGTTACCAGCCGTACACAGAAATATCGTTACCAGAAAACGGCTACCAGGGACGGCCTGATCGACGAAAATTTCTTCAGCTTCAGCAACAGCGCCAACACCAGCTATAATGCCGATTATGTGACCTCTACGCGCGGCGAAGATTTTTATATCGCTGAATTCGGCACCCTGGCCCTGAATTATAAAAACTTCCTTTACGTGGAAGGTACCGGCCGTCATGAAGCCACCTCTACGCTGCCTTCGGCCAGCAACAGCTATTTCTACCCGTCTGTCAACAGCGGGTTTATCCTGTCCGACGTGGTGTCGATGCCTGCCGCTATCAATTATGCAAAGCTGCGCGCTTCGTATGGCATCACCGGCAACCACCCCGACGCTTTCCTGTCGAACGTTGCTTATGCCCAGGCCGGCAATACCTATTCTTCCGGCACCGTTCTCGCCCAGTTTCCCTATTCCAACAATCCTTTTGGCAACGACAACCTGAAATCGGAAAGGAAAAGTGAAATGGAATTTGGCCTCGAAGCAAGGCTGCTGCACAATAAGCTGGGGGTAGACATCAGCTACTACAGCAATAAAGTCAGCCGGCAGATATTGAATCTCACTGTGCCCGCCTCATCCGGCGCCTACAACCAGATAACGAATATCGGCGACCTCACCAATAACGGCCTGGAAGTAGCCTTTAACGCCACGCCTGTGAGCATTAAAGATTTCCGCTGGGACACCCGTCTTAATTTTGCATTCAATAAGAATAAGCTGACCGCCCTGCAACCGGGACAAAAATACCTCGACAACAATACCCAGGATGGCGATTGGATGGTTGTTCGCTCCTATGTGGGCGAAGCCCTGGGCAATATTTATGTACATCCCATCGCTACCGATAGCAAGGGCAATAATATCATCGGCGGCGACGGTCTGTATGTTATCGACAACAGCAGCTACAAGAAAGTGGGTAATATCCAGCCCAAGGTAGTGGGCGGTTTTTCGAATACCGTTGCTTACAAGGACTTTTCGCTCGACTTTATGGTCGACTATCGCCTGGGCGGACAGCTGGTGTCTATTCCACATTATTATGCGGAGGGCGCCGGTCTGTTTAAAAGCACGCTTCAATACAGGGATGCAGCCCATGGCGGCCTGGCGTATAATATCGCAGGCGGCAGCCTGGTGCAGTCTTCCTCCGGTATTTATCACGACGGGCTTATACTGCAGGGCGTAACCACCACCGGCGCCACCAATACAACGCTCATCGACGCCGGCAGCTATTATTTGAATACCATGAGCTGGGAGGCCGGCACGTACGAAAAAGCCGTATTCGACAACAGCTATTTCAAGCTCCGCGAACTGGCGATAAGCTATAAGCTGCCGCAGAGCCTGGCATCGAAGATCCATTGCCAAAGCATTCAGTTCTCGCTTATAGGAAGAAACCTGTTCTATATATGGAAATCTATTCCTGATCTCGATCCTGAAGTAGCCGTCGGCTCCTCGTGGATCAGCCAGGGTATAGACGGTGGCTCTACAGCACCGACAAGAAGCATTGGCGCAACGCTGCGTGCCCGTTTTTAGATCCAAGTCCGGTATTGAGTACCCGAAAATGCCCAAGTAAACGATGGAACCGAGCATGATAGTTTCTGTGTGTGTATATGTATGGAAAATGTTAGTGCGAGGTTCCATTTACAAGTAACCATTAAAAAAATTACGGATGAAACGTATTGTAATATATAGTGCATGTTTCCTTGCATTGGCCGGCGCCATCGCCTCCTGCAAGAAAAAGCTCGAAGGCGATTATCTCAATCCCGAAGCCACCACCACAGGCTCGCTGGGCAAGCTGCTTACAGGCATGCTCACCAACAGGCGGGTACACCCCACTTATTGGGACTATGCCACTTTTGTCACCGGCGTTACCGGCAAGTATTCCCAGTTCCTCGGCGTTATTACCGATAAGCAGATGTATGTGCCCTCGGTTGGCTACAATGGCAACCGCTGGAGCGACTACTATATAGGCGCCCCGAGCGATCCTAACAATCCCAGCAGCCGCGACGGTGCGGGCATCGTGAGCCAGTATAGGGAGATAGTAAAAAACTTTAACAAGCTCCCGGCCGCCGAACAGGCCAGCCAGTATGTTTTTGTGCAGCTGGCCAAAGTGATTTATTACGACCAGACTGCGCAGGTCGTCGACCTATGGGGCGATATCCCCTTTACGCAGGCCGGCACGCTCGATGCCACCAATACGCTCTCGTATGCCAAATACGACGATGCCGCCGGTATTTACGATACGCTGATAAACGGCCTTAAGGACATCAATACCTGGCTTGCCGGCGCATCGCTGTCGACCGCCACCGCCACCACCCTGGCAAAACAGGATATCCTGCTGGGTGGAACGCTGGCTTCATGGCGGCGTTATGTGAACTCGCTTCGCCTGCGCCTGCTGATGCGCGTCTCCTATGTAAAGGAAACTTCCGCCAAAGCAGAAGTAACGGCTATGCTTAGTGCACCCGCTACTTACCCGATGGTCGACGACAATACGCAAAACATCCTGCTCAAGGAAATGCCTACTACCTTTACCAGCGATCTGCGCACCGGCCTTACAGATGCTGCAAGCTCCGATGGCCCGTATGCGGCGGCCTTTGTGCTTGATACGGTTATGGTAGCCAACAACGACCCGCGCACCGATGTTTTCTGGGATCGCGGCAGCAAGAACACCAGCTATATGGGTCTTTCTGCGTCTACCGGCTCCAGCATACAGTCTGCACAGATATCAAACGGTCTGATCGCCACCTTCGATTCGGCTACTTTTATTTACAATTCCAATATCCCGGGCGTGCTGATGACCGCGGCCGAGGTGAGCTTCCTCAAGGCCGAAGCGTATGAAAGATGGGGGCTGGGTACCGCGGCAACTGCTTACGCCAACGGCATATCGCAGTCTGTTAATTTTTATTATTCGCTCAACCAGTCGAAGGTATTATGGTCGGGAGCACCCGGTAGCTGGGCATCTTTAACAACGCCGTCGGCCACTACCATCGCCACTTATATTGCCGGCGCCAACATCGTGTATGCAGGCACCAGCGCACAAAAGCTGGCAAAGATAGCCACGCAAAACTGGCTTAATTTCTTCATGCTGCAGGCCGGGCAGGCATGGGCAGAGGTGAGAAGAACCAATTACCCGGTATTGAATTTTGCTGTCGATACCGGTTATCCCACTGCGCCGCTGCCTCCCACGCGCGTGTTGTATCCCGAAACCGAGACCGTATACAATACCGATAATTATTCAGCCGTAAAAGCAAAAGATACAAGGACCACGAAGATTTTCTGGGACGTGAACTAAAGCACCGTTGTTAGGTTATAGAGGATGAAAAGAGAGGGCCGCAGCGATGCGGCCCTTTATTATTTTCTTAACCCGTTTACCTTATCCTTTAAGGCATTAAAAAAACGGTTTCTTTCTTTTTCCCCCGATTTGCTGACCAGCGTAGAGCGGCTGAGCAGGTTGTTAAACGTAGCCACGCCTTTTTCGGCAAACCGTTCGTCGCGCGTGATCAGGTAGCTGAAAACACTATAGGTGATCATCGATATCTTTTTATCGTCCAGGGTAAGCAGGATAGTATTGTTGCCCAATATCAGCTCGTTTACATACAGCTGGATACTTCCCTTATACACGGGTGTTGCAGTACCCGGCATAAACTTGCTTCCTGCCGCCGCCTGCGCCTGTAAGTGCTCCAGCATCCGGATAAAGGAATCGACCACGGCTATCATATCCTCCCGGTTGCTGAAGATGCCGGCGTCCCTGTAATAAGCGATTTGATTGATGCTGCTGTGAATGCTTTCCATGTTCCATAGCTCCACCGTTTCCATCTGGCAATGTGCCTCCAGTATCTGCCGCCCGATGGCGCAACAGCTGTCAAAGGGGAATTCGGCCAGCGAGAATGATTTATCCGCCAGCATCGGTTCATTGTTGATCATCTTTGACCAGAAAAAAGTTTTAAAGGCGCCCATCTCCGGGAAAAGATAAAAATACCAGAACGGCGTATCCTTGCTCAGGTAATGAATTTCCCGCTTGCTGAAAGAATTGAAATAGTTGAACTGCGCCAGCACGTCCCTGAGCTGGTCTTCAAACGGAATGGCGCCGTTGTTAATGCCCGGCGCCTGGAAAAGGACTGAATCATTTTGCTGCTGCAACAGCTGGTCGATGGAAAGCTGGTAATGGTCGCAAATAAGCTTTAGCTCGATAAGCGTAATGGGTTTTTCTCCCCGCATGCGACGGTAGATGCTGTCGGCGCTTAAGCCGAGCAGCTGGCACAATTCGTCTGCCAGCGAAAGATGGGAGGGGAGTATGTCTTTTAAATGCCTGAAAAGATCCTGCTGCAGCTGCTTTGTTTCCATTGTAAAAGAAAATTACGGAAAATCCGTAAAGGTGGGGATTTATTTACGGCTTTCTGCCACAGCGCGGCCCGGAAACGCTTTCCTAACGGCTGTTCCATAACCGTAGCCGGCGGGGAGCTGCCTGCTATGGCTGGCCGCAACCCGGGCCGGAAGCAAGGCCGGTTGCCGTTAGGGACTGTCTTGCCGGTACGGTATGTTTGTGACCACAGCAGTACCGGCCCCATCACCCCTAAAAACAAACTTTATGAAGCCAGTCACCATTGTCCTGTTATTCGTATTTGCTTTTGCAGTCCCTTCCTTTTCACAGCAAGACAGCGTTCAGAATTGCTATTTTGTAAAAAAGCACCACATGCCTTCCTTTGGCGCCAACGACTACCTGCCGGGGAAGAAAGCGTTTTATATATACCGCAATTGCCGGTATGACCTGGTATTGACCAACAAGAAACGAATGACCGCCAAAATCATTGATATCAGGAACGATTCCCTTTATTATACCACCTATATCAATGCAAATGCCGCTGCAAAAGACAATAGCCCGCAGGACACCCTGCGGCTGCACCCTTCGCAATGGAGAAAAATAAGACTGATAGGCGACAGGACCGTCGGCATCTATTCCGGTTACTCCTTACGCCGGAGCCGGTATGTATTCGAAAAAAGCGATTCGGCAAAGGCGTTTAAGCGCCTCACCAAAACAGTCTATTCGGCCGATAGCAGCCGCTCCACCCCGTATGAGCTGGTGCCTTATCTTACCGCGCAGGGGCTGGATCTGCTCTATGAGCAGTGTGGCAACACCTACTATTACCAGGGCATCGGCAATCCTGCCTGCGAAGACACGCTCAAAAAAGAGCAACGCCCGCCGGTATATAAAAAAGGCGTTTGGGTTACGCCGTCAAATGCCAACAGCATAAAAGGCGTTGCCATCGGTCTTCAAACCATGCATATGGAATGGGATCCGCTGGAGGTGAGGGGCGTGAACCTCAATGCCGATGCGTTTTCTTTTATGGCAGGCATTTATTATTTAATTGCGCTCCCGTTCGACAATACGCTGATCAATATGCCCGACACCGTCGACAAATCCGAAATCAATATCCGGGTAAGCGGCCTGAGTCTCAGCGGCGGCGGACTGGTGGGCCGGATGCTGGTCAAAGGCGTTAGTATCAACGGTGGTATCTGCGTAGCCATCGAAACAAGAGGGGTGGTGCTCACCGGCTCCCAGAACCTGGCCGATGAATTCAACGGCGTTGTGGTCAGCGGTCTTCGTAACAAATCCATCAGGGGCAGGGGCGTACAGGTAGGATTGCTCAATATCTGTAAGGATATGAAGGGAATACAGCTTGGACTGTGGAACGTAAACGGCAAGCGCCGGCTTCCCTTTATTAACTGGAGTTTTTAGCATGAAAAAACCCCGCTATTGCGGGGTTTTTCTGTGGGAGCACACGGGCTCGAACCGCGGACCCTCTGCTTGTAAGGCAGATGCTCTGAACCAACTGAGCTATGCTCCCTTTTCGTTTGGGAGTGCAAAGATAAGGGTTGGATTATTTCCCCCAAATTTTTTTTAAAGAGAATTAAGGCTTGTTTATTTTTATACCATGGAGAAACCCACATCTTATTGCGCGGCCGTAGCCGGCATGGAAAAAGGAAACGTGCACATTCACTACCACGATAAGGAATACGGCTATCCCATTCACGACGATAACGGGCTTTTTGCACGGCTGGTGCTGGAAATCAACCAGGCCGGGCTGAGCTGGACCACCATTCTCAATAAAAAGGAAAATTTCTTCGCCGCCTTCGACCAGTTTGATATCGACAAAGTGGCGCGCTACAACGAAAAAAAGAAGGAACGCCTGCTGCAGGACGCCGGCATTATCCGCAACCGCCTGAAGATTGAATCGGTTATCGACAATGCCAAACGCATCAAAGCCATTCAAAAAGAATACGGGTCGTTTAAAAACTGGCTCGACCATCACCATCCTGCAACAAAAGACGAATGGGTAAAGCTGTTCAAACAAACCTTTCGCTTTACCGGCGGTGAAATTGTCAACGAATTCCTGATGAGCACCGGCTACCTGCCGGGGGCGCACATCGAAACCTGTCCCATATATAAAAAAGTACTCAAGCTAAAACCCAGGTGGCATGCCGCGAAATAATCCCCGCTTTTTTACCCGCTACAAATGGCTGTTTCGCGCCGCCGCGCTGTTATTGCTGTGGCTCGTGGCGCATATTACCTATATCAGCGTCGACGGGCTAAATGACCGCAACGATACCGCAGATGTGGCCATCATACTTGGTAATACCGTATTCCCCGATGGAACCTTATCATCCTGGCTGAAAGGAAGGGTAGACGTTGCGCTGCAATTGTACCGCGAAGGACGGGTAAAGAAAATTTTTGCCAGCGGGGGCATTGCCATGTCGTCCAACGAAGGCGGCTATCCCGAAGGCGATGCCATGTGTAACTACCTGCTGGCGCAAGGCGTTCCGGCAAGTGATGTGATAGTTGATAATTACGGGAGCAATACCTATCTCACGGCAAAAAATTTTATCGCGTGGAACGGGCAACACCATTATACGTCGGCCATCGTGGTATCGCAGTTTTTTCATATCACACGCTCCAAATATATTCTACGTAAGCTGGGCTTTGCCCATGTAGGCAATGCTTCTTCGCGGGTGTTTACCTGGAAGGATATCATGGGCACGCTGCGCGAGGTGCCGGCATTTTACAAATATGTGCTGGTGTATTAATTCAGCTGCACATGCGGCAGGCGGTAAGTCAGTCCGTCGAGCACATACAGCTCGTCAATTTCATAAATCCATAATTTGAACAGGGGAGAGCCTGCAAGGTATTCATCCACGGCTTCCTTGCTTTCGGCGTTAAAGGTAATCCAGATGCGCTTGCTTTCGAGGCTCACGGCATAGTGATCGATGACCTCCTTATTGATCAGGCTGCTGATATACGAGCGGTGTTCGGGTACCAGCGACATAGATTCGTCATCCATCTCAAAACTGATAGTAACCTGGTATTTTTTCTTTTCCTCCATGGCGACGGATCTCTTTGGTTTAGAACGAAAATCGGGGTAAAAAAGTTTCTTAAGGAAACGGTAATTGTCCACATTATAACGTCCAGTCAATCACTTTGTTCGCCCATTCGGGGCGGTAGGGAGTGGTTACCTTGATATAATTGTCGGTATAGCCCTCCATCATCTCGTTTTTGCCGGTCCGTTCAAACAATACCTTACGTATTTGCCCGGCATGCTGTTGGGTAAAATATTGCATTTTCATCCAGGAAAGGTTGCGCAGGGCTTTATTGCGCTCGTGGCGGGTAGATATAGGTACTACGGGCTTTATTTCCAGCGCTTTGGTGTGGTCGCGCTCGGAATAGGTAAATACATGCAGGTAGGAAATATCGAGTGTGTGCAGAAAATCGAAGGTTTCACGGAAATCTTCGGCTGTTTCGCCGGGAAACCCTACAATAACATCCACGCCAATGGCGCAATGGGGCATCAGGGTTTTGATAAATTGTACCCGGTCGGCATACAGTTCGCGCTGGTAGCGCCTTCTCATCAGCCGCAGTATTTTATTACTGCCGCTTTGCAGGGGAATATGAAAATGCGGCATAAAACGGCTGCTGGCAGCCACCTGCTCAATTACCGCGTTGGTAAGCAAATTGGGCTCGATAGAGGAGATGCGGTAGCGCTCCGGCCCGTTGGCCTGGTCCAGCGCCTGCACCAGCTGCAGGAAGTTTTCGGTCCGCTGCCCGCCATTTGCGCCATCGTTGTCCGCACCGGCGGCCATGCCAAAATCGCCCAGGTTAACACCGGTCAGCACAATTTCTTTTGTCCCGCGGGCGGCTATCTGCTCCGCATTTTTTACCACGTTGGCGATGGTATCGCTCCGGCTTTTACCCCTTGCCAGGGGGATGGTACAGAAAGAGCAGCTGTAATCGCAGCCGTCCTGCACTTTTAAAAACGTGCGGGTGCGGTCGTCGATGGAAAAAGACGCGTTAAAGCTGTTGACGGTATCGATATCGCAGCTGCAGATTTTGGCGGAATCGCCCTTGCTGAGCTCGCGCAGGTGATGGACGATGTTAAATTTTTCGGCAGCGCCCAGCACCAGGTCTACGCCGGGAATACCGGCTATTTCGGCTGGTTTGAGCTGTGCATAGCAGCCGGTGATAACCACCAGGCTGGCAGGGGCCTTGCGCTGTATGCGGCGCACCAGGTGGCGGCACTCCTTATCGGCATTATCGGTCACCGAGCAGGTATTGATAACGTATACGTCGGCCTGGTCGTCGAAATCCTTTTTCTCAAACCCTTCGTTTTCAAGGAGTCTTGAAATAGCGGAGGTCTCAGAAAAATTCAATTTACAACCCAGTGTATGAAACGCTACTGTTCTTGCTGCTGCCATTAGGGGGGCAAAGATACGGTACGGGCGGGTGCCGGCAAAGCGAAGGGTTTTGTGTTATATTTGGCGTTCTATTCACGATGAAGAAAGCAGCCCCTTACATTTTACTGGTCGTATTGGCCGTACTGGCGCTAATCCTGCGCACCTGCCGCCCGGCCGCGAAGCCCGGGGCAGGCGATAATAACCGCCCCCGGCCTGCCGCAACGGACGACGTAAACCGCAACCGGGGTTTTGACCGCCGCACCGGCTTTCTCGAATATACCCGGCACGCCCAATGCCGCATGGAATGCCGCCAGGTTACCCGGGCGGAGGTGGAAGACATTATGCAGCACGGCGACATCAACTACCGCAAAACGGAGGCGAACGCCCATCCCTGCCCCACCTATGCGCTGGAAGGCTATACGCAGCAGGACCACCAGCACCTGCGTGTTGTATTTGCCCAATGCGATTCTAAAACAAAAGTGGTTACCTGTATAGATCTCGACACCGATTTTGAATGCCATTGCCCGGGCGATAATAACAAGCATGAGCATTAAACAATGCCTTACCGCCTATGAAGTATTTTATTAAACCGGTACGGGTCCTGTATACGCTGTACGCCTTTGTGTTGTTTACCGCGTTGCTGCTGCTTATTTTCCCGCTGGCGCTCATCGCCTCGCTGGCAGGAACCATAAGGGGCGGCACCATCATCTACCGCCTGTCGGGTTACTGGGCTGATATATGGTTGCTGCTGGTGGGCATCCGGGTGAAAAAATCAGGCGCCGTACCACGGGGCGCACATATTTTTGTGGCCAACCATATTTCGTATATGGATATCCCGATGTTTGTAAAAACGCTCCGCCTGCCCGTGCGGGCGCTGGCCAATGCGGAAACGGGCCGCATACCCATATTCGGCTTTTTATACCGTCGCGCCGCGGTGATGGTAGACCGCAGCAGCGCGGCCAACAGGGCCCGCAGCGTTAAAATATTGAAATCGGTGCTCCGTCGCGGCATTTCAATCTTTATCTTTCCCGAAGGAATGCTCAATACAACCGGGGAGCCGCTGAAAACGTTTTATGACGGGGCCTTTCGCATCGCCATTGAAACGCAGACGCCGCTGCAGCCGATGCTGTTTCCCGATACGGCGAAGCGCCTGCACTTCAGCAGCCTTTTCAGCCTCACGCCGGGAATAAGCCGCGTGGTATTCCTGCCGGCCGTGAGCGTGGAGGGACTAACGTTGAAAGAAGTAGATCTGTTGAAGGAGAAAGTGTATAGGATAATGGAGGAAGGACTATTAGCGTTAGGCGTGCCACGGTCGTTTGCTACGCCAGGGTAACCGTGGCACGCCGGGTTAACCCCGCTTAGGGCGGGGCAGGCAGTGGCAAACCATCGAAGCAAACGGGCGTGCCACGGTTAGCTATCGAAGCAAACGACCGTGGCACGCCTACATCCGCGGCACGCAAAAAACAAGAAACAAGAAATTTGAACGAACAGCCACATACAACAGAAACACTCTTCTACACAAAACCCGCCTGCTATGCCGAGGTGCTGATACCGCTTGCCCTGCCCAAAAACTATACCTGGGCAGTACCCGAACGGCTGGCCGCAAAAACCGTGGTAGGAGCGAGGGTGGAAGTGGTGCTGAAGAACAAGAAATACGCCGGATTGGTAAAACGCCTGCATACCGATGCGCCAGCGGCTTTCGCGCCCAAAGAGATCTTAAATGTGCTGGATACAGAGCCCATCGTATTCCCCCGCCAGCTGCAGCTATGGGAGTGGATGGCTGGCTACTACCTGTGCAGCGAAGGCGAAGTGATGCAGGCGGCCCTGCCCACCCATTTTAAGCTGAGCAGCGAAACTGTTTTGTTATACAATGAAGACGCAGGCGAGGATTTTACCGCGCTCGACAATGATGAGTTTGTGGTAGCCGAAGCGCTGCTGCTCAAAAAAGAGCTGAAGCTGGTGGAAGTGCAGCAGATACTCGATGTATCGCATGTATACCCTGTCATCAAACGGTTGCTCGATAAACGCATCTGCTTTGTATGGGAAGAGCTGAAGACCACCTACAAGGAAAAGAAAGAAAGCTTTGTTACCCTCCATCCCCAATACGCCACCGAAGACCAGCTGGCGGACCTGCTCAATAACTGGACAAAAGCGCCGAAGCAAATGGAGCTGCTGCTGGCTTTTTTGCACCTGTCTAAAACGGAAGGAGAAGTAAGCCAGCCCGCCCTGCTCAAAAAAGCGGGCGCCACGGCCGCACAGCTCAAGGGGCTGGAAGAAAAAGGCGTGCTGCTGGTAGAAAAGCGATCGGTAGACCGGCTGAAACAATTACCCAAAAACATACTCATCGATTTTGAGCTGACCCCTGCCCAGCAGGCGGCCTGGCAACGGGTAGATGATATTTTAAAAGAAAAAAACGTATGCCTGCTGCATGGGGTTACTTCCAGCGGCAAAACACAGCTGTACATAAAGCAGATAGAGCACTATGTGCGGCAGGGACGGCAGGTATTGTATATGCTGCCCGAAATAGCGCTCACGGCGCAGATCATACGCCGCCTGCAAAAACACTTTGGCGGCTATATCCTTATCTATCATTCCAAATTCAGCCAGAACGAACGGGTGGAAATATGGAATAAGG